>ENA-OWYX01000002-OWYX01000002.1-human-gut-metagenome-genome-assembly--contig:-NODE-2-length-259978-cov-12.6898_pt1 | contig 259978 bp, 213 predicted proteins | sample MGYA00249758_ERZ652102 | MGnify/ENA primary metagenome ERZ652102 (study PRJEB26925, sample SAMN05827107) | human gut metagenome | biome: ENVO:2100002; feature: ENVO:00000062; material: ENVO:00002003... | reverse complement strand
AGATTAGCTGCAGTCTCGTGGGCTCGGAGATGTGTATAAGAGACAGGGGTAAACTTGAAGAGCAGACGGTGCCTTTTGGGGTGGGTGCCTGCAAAATAACAAACGAAAAGAGGATGAGAACATGAGAAAAAAGAGTACGAGACTTCTCAGTGCAGCACTTGCGGTGTGCATGATGCTGTCGGTTCTGCCGGTGGGCGCGTTTGCGGCGGAGCCGGGGGCGGAAGAACAGGAAAATGGCGTAAGTGCGCAGGCAGATACGGGAACCGTGCTGGATAATACGAAGCTGTTTCATGAGATTAATACGGCCGGTACATATATTTTGAAAGGCGGAGACTATGCAAGGTACTATACAGATGATGATGGATTTCCTCAAACGGTAGACAGCAGCGGCGTTAATATTGACGCAGCAGGTCAGGACGTAACAATTGAAATTACAGGGGAGATAACAGGATTTGCTGGTATTACTGTCTACGATGTTGGCACGCTGACGATCAAGAATAACGGACATACTGTCAGCAGTTATGGTCAGGCGTTTTTGAAAACTCTTGCGACTGTCCATACGCATACATATACGATCTATGTCAATGGCGGAACCTATACAACGGAAGCCGATGGTACACAGGAGTTCATGTTCGATTTGGAAAATCCGAATGCAACAGTATACCTGAACGATATTAAGTATTCTGGAGAACCGACGGCTGTATATAATGGGGGAATTGCTAAAATTACAGGAGGTAATTACTGTAGCTCGTCAAACAGCTGGTATAATTCTTATATTGCAACGATTCGCTGTGCAAATACAACAAACTTAACAGGTGCAACCGTGTCCCATACGGGCGGATGCAGCGCAGTGCTCGTTACCAACGGCGCAACAGTTACGATTGAAGGCGGCACATATAGCGCAACTGGCGGTGCAGGAACAGCAGATCAACTTGAAGCAACACTTTACAATACCAACGGACACCTGGAAGTGAACAACGCAACGGTATCCGGAACAAAGAATAAGGGAGCCGTCCTGAACGAAAGCGTGCACATCTGGGAGTCGCATACAGAAACTAAACCTGAGACGGTTATTAACGGGGGTACTTATACTGGAAGCGATATATACTATTCCTTTCTTAACGATATTTCCAACGGCGTGCTGGGAAATATTGGCGCAGACACAAAAATGACTGTGAACAATGCGACAGTAACAGGAACGGACTGCGACGCAATCGATAATTATTACGGAACACTAACGATCAATGGCGGAACTTATAGTGCAAATGAAAGCGCAGTCTATAATATGCGGGGTAATGGTAGAAGTACACTCTATATCAATGGAGGTACATTCACAGGAACAGAAGGAGGTTGTGCAATTTACAACAGTCGAAAGATGTGTATCAATGGCGGCACTTTTAAAGTTTCCGATGGAGGAAGCGAGTCGACGACAATTTGCAATGAGGATGAATTGTATATTGATCAAGTCGGTGAAATGGTGACAGCAATCAGCAATCCGAATGCAGATGCAAATGCGATTGAAAATATCGGTATGCTGTTTCTGAAGGGCGGCAGTGTTACAGCACCAAAGGGCAATGCTATTCTTGATGGCGTGGCATCGATGGAAATTACCGGTGGTACAATCACAGGTAAAAATGGTATTAAGCTGAAGGAATGGTCTAGCTCTCTCACAGAAGAACAAAACCTGAAGCATACAATAAAGGCTGGCACGATCTCCGGAGATGAAGCAGATATTTATCTGGGCAAGAACCGGCAGATCAACATTGCAGAAGAATACAATGCACAACTGACCGTCCTGACGGAAGACCCAAGCCATGGCCGTCAGGTCACAGCGAAAACGAACGGTACAAATTATCAGAACAACTTGAACCTCATCAGCAAGAACGAGAACTATCGCATTGGCTATCAGAAAAACGATGCTGACAAGGAATACCGCTATCTGATCGCGCAGCACACCGTAAATGCCGTGGATGCCGAAGCAAAGGTCGGTGAGAATGTAGTGTCCCCTACGGACCTTGTGGATGCGGATACCACCGTGACCGTGACCGCCAAAGAGATCCCCGGCAAGACCTTCACCGACTGGACGGTGAAGTTGAATGGTGTTAAGCAAGACAACCCGGAAAACATCCTGACGAAACCGGACGCGAACGACCCCACCAAGGTGACCTTTACCATGCCGGATGCTGATGTAGAGGTGACGGCAAACTTCAAGGGGATTCCCACGCTGAACATCGGCGATCATGTGACTGCGAACATTAAAGACAGCGATGCGCCCGTACCGAGCGGCAGCGCCGTGCTGGAGAATACAACCGTGCACCTGACAGCCACTGCACCGGAGGGACAGCACTTCATCAGCTGGACGGTGATGGTAGGCGGTGAGGAAGCAGATAACTTCCTGACCCCGGACAAGAACGACTCCACCAAGGCGACCTTTACCATGCCGGATAAGAACGTGGAAGTGAAGGCAAACTTTGAGGGGGATCCCACGCTGAACATCGGCGATCATGTGACTGCGAACATTGAAGGCAACGATGCGTCCGTACCGAGCGGCAGCACTGTGCCGGTGGGTGAAACCGTGCACCTGACAGCCACTGCACCGGAGGGACAGCACTTCATCAGCTGGACGGTGATGGTAGGCGGTGAGGAAGCAGATAACTTCCTGACCCCGGACAAGAACGACTCCACCAAGGCGACCTTTACCATGCCGGATAAGAACGTGGAAGTGAAGGCAAACTTTGAGGGGGATCCCACGCTGAACATCGGCGATCATGTGACTGCGAACATTGAAGGCAACGATGCGTCCGTACCGAGCGGCAGCACTGTGCCGGTGGGTGAAACCGTGCACCTGACAGCCATTGCGCCGGAGGGACAGCACTTCACCGGCTGGACGGTGAAGGTAGGCGGTGAGGAACAGAAAGCAGACACCTTCCTGACCCCGGACAAGAACGACCCCACCAAGGCGACCTTTACGATGCCGAGTAAGAATGTGGAAGTGACGGCAAACTTTGCGAGCAACCCCACTCTGAACCCCACTCTGAGGGTCGGCGACCATGTGACGGCGACCATTGAAGGCAGCGATGCGTCCGTACCGAGCGGCAGCACTGTGCCGGTGGGTGAAACCGTGCACCTGACAGCCATTGCGCCGGAGGGACAGCACTTCACCGGCTGGACGGTGAAGGTAGGCGGTGAGGAACAGAAAGCAGACACCTTCCTGACGACCCCGGACGAGAACGACCCCACCAAGGTGACCTTTACCATGCCGGATAAGAACGTGGAAGTAAAGGCAACCTTCGCGGATGACCCCATTCCTGAACCCGACCCGGTTGGACCCAGCGATACCGGCAACATTCAGGGCGCGATCTCTGCTGTGGTGATCGGTGCTGCCGCAGGTGCTATTATCTATGAAGCCGGCACCGGCATCTACCGCGTCATCAATATGCCCGGCATCCCCATGCCCTCCAACCGCATCGAGCTGGCCGAGCTGCTGTGGGAGCACGCCGGGAAGCCTGAGCCTGTAAGCACCGCCCTCTACAGCGACATCGACGAGGGCGATACCGACGCACAAAAGGCCGCCCGCTGGGCAGTGGAGCAGGATCTGATGAAGGACGATGCGGACAACAATAAATTCCACCCGGCCTTCCCCGTCAGCAAGCTGCGCACCTGCCTGACCTGGAACGCCGCAAAAGAAAAAGGCTTGTTTGACAAGACCGAAGAATAAAAATCAGGACCCCGAAGGGGCTGCTGCACCAAATGTGGTGCGGCAGCCCCTTTTCTCGTTTTCGGGTGTTGGAATTGCGCCCGCCCCGTGGTATACTGACAATAGCATGTTTTCGGCCTTTGGCCGGACAAGTTTTCCACACAGAGGAGGCGCAGCGGTTGAAACATCCGAATCATTTTGGCCGGTGGTTGGCTTGCGTGCTGCTGTGCCTGCTTCTGGCAGGCTGCAGCATGCCCGGTGAACAGGTGCAGGTGGAAGAGCTTCTGCGTGCGCCCAAGCTTTCCGGCGATTACGGCGATGTGCAGACTGCCCTGAACGACTGGCTGGGGGAGAGCGCACAGCTCAAATATCCCATGCAGGGCGACCTGCTTTCGCCTTTCCTGCTGCAGGATCTGGACGGTGACGGCAGGCAGGATGCCGCCGTGCTTTACACCACCGCCCAAAGCTCCAACGTGTGCATTGCCATCCTGCAGAAGGATGATGCCGACATCTGGCATGTGCGCCAGAACGTAGAGGGCCTTGCAGACACGGTAGAGTCGGTGGGGCTGGCCCAGCTGCAGCCCGGCGATGCCACCCAACTGGTGGTGGGTTATACAGCGGCACAGGGCGACCATTATCTGGCTGTGTATTCCTACACCGACGGCGTGCTTTCCACGATCCTGGAGCAGCAGTACCAGCAGTATCTGGTGGAGGATATCACCGGCGGCGGCAATCAGGACCTGATCCTGATGTCCACGCTGGAGGACGGCGGCGTGCAGATCGAACTGCTGACCGTGGATAAAGAGGGCAGCTTCCAGCAGGTGGCTGTTATGGGCCTTTCCGCCAATCGGTTCGCCGGCTGCGCCTCGGTGGCGGCGGGTGTGGGTGCGGACGGCAGGCATTATCTGGTGCTGGATGGCTGGACCGGCATTTCCGGCAACAATCTGGCCAGCGTGCTGCTGCGTTTTGACGAGGACACGCAGCAGATGGTGCCTGCCGATCAGATCAGCACCGAAAAGCTTTACACCGCATCCCTGCGCAATGTGCCCAGTCTGGTCAGTCAGGATCTGGACGGCGACGGCATCGTGGAGATCCCCACCCAGCCGGACGAAGCGGGCCTGCTGAACATGAGCCAGAGCCGCCGCATGGATTTTATCGTGTGGATGGACTATACCAGCCCGCACCCGGAAAAAAGCTTCGGGCTGCTGGACGAAGAGACCAACTGCTATATCGAGCTGCCCATGGAGTGGGAGGGAAACCTCAAACTGACCGACAGCGAACAATATGATGGTGCAGTGGAGCTGCGCACGGTGGACGAAGACCAGCTGGTAATGACCCTGCGTCTGGTGCGCACCACCTCAAGCCTGAAGGGCTGGACCCGCCTTGGCATCGTGGCATCCCGCCAGATGCAGGCGAAGCTTGCCCCGGATGTGGAGATCCGTGATAAAAATTACCGCCTGTCCAAGGCGCTGTATCTGCTCAACTAAAGAACGGAGGAACAGTTCATGGTACGAGTGCTTGTCGTTGAAGATGAAGCCAACATCCGCGAGATGATCGCGCTGAACCTGCGCCTTGCGGGCATGGAGGCTGTGGAGGCCGAAAGCGCCGAGGCGGCTCTGCCGCTGCTGGAGAAGAAGCCGGGCTGCGATGCGGCCATTCTGGATGTGATGCTGCCGGGCATGAACGGCTTCTCCCTGTGCGAGACCATCCGCCGCACCGATCAGAAGATCGGCATTATCATCCTCAGCGCCAAGGGACAGGAGCAGGATAAGATCCGCGGCCTTTCTATTGGTGCCGATGACTATATGACCAAGCCTTTCAGCGTAAGCGAACTGCTGGCCCGTGTGAAAGCGCTGTGCCGCCGCGTCGGCCGTACTGCAGGCGGGGACGAAAAAGAAAAGGAAAACCCGCTGGGGATGCTCACCAGCGGCGAATTTGTGCTGGACGAGAACCGCCGCGTGCTGCTCAAGGCAGGCCAGCCTATTGAGCTGACGCAGGTGGAATTCCAGATCATGGAGCTGTTCTTCCGCAACCCCGGCATTGCGCTGGTGCGCGAGAAGATCTTGAAGGGTGTCTGGGGCGAGAACTATTTTGGTGACGTGAAGATCGTGGATGTGAACATCCGCCGTCTGCGCATGAAGGTGGAGGATGAACCCAGCCATCCCACCCATATCCTTACTGTGTGGGGCTACGGTTACAGATGGGAAGAATGAGAAGCGGGATCACCCGCCGGTGGCTGCGGGGCAACCTGCTCATCACCGTGCTGCTGGTGCTGCTGGCCGAAACCATGTTCCTGTACAACTACACACGCAGCTATTATAACAGCGTGCAGCAGACCATGTACCGGCGGTTCTCTTCGGTGTCCGGCCAGCTGAAAATGTACACCGGCGATACGGTGCAGAGCACGGCGGCTACCCGCAGCGTGGCCCTGCGCCGCATGGTGGAGCAGTTTGCCGATAAGGACAAATACGAGTTCATGCTGCTGGACAGCTATGGCGGGGTCATTGCGTCCTCCAGCGGCACAAATGCGGACGGCATTGTGACCGGCATCGACTTTGAGCAGGCGCAGGAGGCTTCTGATGGCCTTGGTGTGGCGGTCTACCGCACCCAGTCCGGCGAGCTGGTGATGGCGGCCTGCTATCTGGTGCCATACGCCGCCGAGGATGTGGCGGCGATGCGTCTTGTCACCAGCCTGACCCTTGTGGGAGCGCAGATCAAGAACGCCATCGCGGTAAGTGTTGTGATCGCGGCGGTGATCCTTGCTTTCACCGTGATGTCCGGCCTGTACTTCATCCGCAGCATCGTGGTGCCGCTGGGGCAGGTGGAGCGCACCGCAGCCAGCATCGCCCGGGGTGAGCTGGATGTGCGCCTGCCGGTCACCGGCAACGAGCACGACGAGGTGGACCGCCTGCGCGGCACCATCAACCAGATGGCCGAAGGGCTGGAAGAGACCGAGAAGATGAAGAACGAGTTTATCAGTTCCGTCTCTCACGAGCTGCGCACGCCGCTCACCTCCATCCGGGGCTGGGTGGAGACCCTGCGCACACTGGACGACCCGGCAGACGAGAACTACCGCAAGGGCCTTGAGATCATCAACAATGAGACGGGCCGCCTGTACAACATGGTGGAAGAGCTGCTGGATTTCAGCCGTCTGCAGAACGGCCGCATCCGTATGGACTGCCGCCCGCTGGACCTTGTGGCAGAGCTGACCGATGCGGTGCTGTTCTGTGAAGCACGCATCCAGCGCGAGGGCCTTGTGCTCAGCTACACCGAGCCGGAGGAGATGATCCCGGTCTATGCCGACCCGGACCGTCTGCGGCAGGTGTTCATCAACATCATGGACAACGCCATCAAGTACTCGGCCCCCGGCGGGCGCATCACGGTCAAGCTGTGGGCGGGCGAATACAAGGCTTTTGCGGAGATCATCGATCAGGGCCGCGGCATCCCGCCGGAAGACCTTGAGAATGTCAAGACCAAGTTCTACAAGGGCAGCAATTCGGTGCGGGGCAGCGGCATCGGCCTTGCGCTGGTGGATTCCATCATGACTGCACTGGACGGCACCATGGACATCAAGAGCACGCTGGGCCGCGGCACAGTGGTCACACTGGGCTTGCCGCTGTACCATAAGGCGTGAAGATTTTGTCACAATTCTGTGGTAAAATAACCGGGAAAAATATGATCCGATAGGAGAACCCAATGAATCAACCCAAAAAGGAACGTTTTAAGACCAGCGTCGGCGGGCAGGCGCTGATGGAAGGCATCATGATGCGCGGCCCGAAGCTCATCTGCTGCGCCGTGCGCAAGCCGGACGGCACCATTGAGACCAAGATCGACCCTGTGAAGAACCACGGCATCTGGGCAAAGATCCCGCTGGTGCGCGGTGCCATCTCCATGATCGAAAGCCTGATCGTGGGCTACCGCTACATGATGTACTCGGCTCAGGTGAGCATGGGTGACGACTACGACCCCGAAGAGGAAGAGACTGCCTTTGAAAAATGGGTGGGCGACCACTTGGGCAAAAAGGCAGAGGACGCACTGCTGGCCTGTGCCGCCGTACTGGGCGGCCTGCTGGCGATTTTGCTGTTCACCGTGCTGCCCACCCTCATCGTGGGCGGCGTGAACCACTTTGTAACATTGGGCCGCTGGGCCAAGGTGGTGCTGGAAGCGGTGCTGAAAGTTGGCATCTTCCTCACCTATATGGTGGCCATCTCCAAGATGAAGGAGATCCACCGCGTGTTTGAGTACCACGGTGCCGAGCACAAGACCATTGCCTGCTATGAGGCCGGTGATGAGCTGACCGTGGAGAATGTGCGCAAGTACACTCGGTTCCATCCGCGCTGCGGCACCAGCTTCCTCATTCTGGTGGTTATCGTCAGCGTGTTCCTCTACAGCGTGCTGCCGTGGGGCAGCATCGGCCTGCGGGTGCTGTTCAAGCTGCTGCTTCTGCCGCTGGTCATGGGCATCAGCTATGAGCTGCTCAAGTGGTGCGGCCGGTCCGATAACATTGCCACCCGCATCATCCGCCAGCCCGGTATCTGGGTGCAGCACCTGACCGTGTTTGAACCGGACGACAGCATGATCGAGGTGGCCATTACCGCTGTGACCCCTGTGCTGCCCGAGGACCCGGAGGATGGCAGATGGTAATTGCTGGTTTGACCCCGCGCGAAGCGGTGCGGGCCGTGGAAGCCCGGCTTTCCGCTGCAGGGTGTCCGGATGCCGATTACGATGCACGGGAGCTGTTCCGCGTGGCAGCCGGGCGGGATGCCCGCCTTTCCGACCGGGTGCTGACCACAGAGGAAGCGGAAAAGCTGGAAGCCCTCTGCACGCGCCGTGAGCAGCGGGAACCGCTGCAATACCTGTGCGGGATCTGGAGCTTTCTGGATTTTGACCTTGCCGTTGGCCCCGGTGTGCTCTGCCCCCGGGCAGACACTGAGGTGGTAGCGGAAGCGGCTGCCAATACCCTGACGGGCATTGCAGCACCCCGGGTGCTGGATCTCTGCGCGGGGACCGGCTGTTTGGGGCTGGGCGTCAAGCGCTTCTGCCCGGCGGCGCAGGTGACCTGCGTGGAAAAAAGCCCGGAAGCTTTTGTTTATCTGGAAAAGAACTGCCGCTGCGCCCTGAAAGGGCAGGGCGGGCAGACGGAGGACTTGCTGGAGCCTACCGCGTTTGAGCAGGCAGATGCCCCGGCCTTTGACTGGGGGCCGGCGCTGAACGCTCTGCGCGCAAAGGCAAAGCCAGCTTATGCGGTGCAACCGGTGGAGGGCGACCTGTTCACCTACTGGCAGGGCCTGCCGGAAGGGCAGCTTGATCTGATCGTATCCAACCCGCCCTACCTCACCGCCGAGGAAATGCGGCACCTGCAGCCGGAGGTGGCACAGGAACCGGCCATGGCGCTGGAAGCAGGAAAGGACGGCCTTGTGTTTTACCGTGCCCTTGCAGAGCATTACCAGAATGCACTGCGGCCCGGCGGAGCGTTGGTGCTGGAGATCGGCTGGCAGCAGCGGCAGGCTGTGGCGGCACTGCTGGCTGCAAACGGCTGGGCAGACATTGAGTGCCGCAAGGATTTTGGCGGCAACGACCGGTGCATGATCGCCCACAGACCCGAAAAATAAAAGTGAAAATAGAAACAACTTCTTGTTGTAATATTTTGATTTTGTGGTATACTATACTGGAAAGTATACGGACAGCCCGCGCACGGCGGGCAGCAGGAAGAAAAGGAGCAGCACGCTATGGCAAAAAATCAGAACAACAACACCGTTGCCCCGGCGACCAAAAAGACCGAGCCGGAGGCCAAAAAGGATGCGCTGGCCACTGCGCTGGCCCAGATCGAAAAGCAGTTCGGCAAGGGTGCCGTGATGAAGCTGGGTGATAACGCCTCCATGCAGGTGGATGCCATTTCCACCGGCAGTCTGGGTCTGGATCTGGCTCTGGGCGTGGGCGGTGTGCCCCGCGGCCGCATCATTGAGGTGTACGGCCCGGAATCCAGTGGTAAGACCACGCTGGCTCTGCACATTCTGGCCGAAGCCCAGAAGCAGGGCGGCGAAGTGGCCTTCATTGACGTGGAGCACGCACTGGACCCCACCTATGCCGAAGCGCTGGGCGTGGACATCAACAATCTGCTGGTCAGCCAGCCGGACACCGGCGAGCAGGCCATGGAAATCTGCGAAGCACTGGTGCGCTCCGGTGCCATCGATGCCATCGTGGTGGACTCGGTTGCCGCCATGGTGCCGAGGGCTGAGATCGAGGGCGAAATGGGCGACAGCCATGTGGGCCTGCAGGCCCGCCTGATGAGTCAGGCCATGCGCAAGCTGACTTCGGTCATCGGCAAGACCAACACGGTCTGCGTCTTCATCAACCAGCTGCGTGAAAAAGTGGGCGTGATGTACGGCAACCCGGAGGTCACCACCGGCGGCCGCGCCCTGAAATATTACGCCTCGGTGCGCATCGACATCCGCCGCGTGGAGGGCCTGAAGGACTCTTCCGGCCAGTTCATCGGCAACCACACCCGCGCCAAGATCGTCAAGAATAAGGTGGCACCTCCGTTCCGTGAGGCAGAGTTCGATATCATGTTCGGCGAGGGCATTTCCAAGATGAGCGAACTCATTGATGTGGGCGTAAAGCTGGGCATCGTGCAGAAGAGCGGCGCATGGTTCAACTATGGCGATATCCGTCTGGGTCAGGGCCGTGACAACGCAAAGCAGTTCCTGAAGGACAATCCCGAGATCGCAAACGACATCGAGGGCCAGATCCGCGCCAATGCCGATAAGCTGTACGCATCCCGCCGCCCGGCAGGCAAGGGCGCTGCGGCCAAGGCCGAGGAACCCGCCAAGGCTGCAGATGCCAAGGAGCCGGTGGTCAAGGCTCCTGCCCGCAGCAGCGAGAGCGAACTGGATATCATGGTGGAGGACTAAATGTCCTTTTATAAACGCCGCCGCCCGAAGCAGGAAGAAGAAAAGTGCGCCGACCCGGCCAAGGCCCGCGCCCGCGCACTGGATGCGCTGGCCTCGCGCGAGATGTCCTCGGCACAGCTGTATGAACGGCTGTGCTATGGCTTTACCGAGCAGGCTGCAGCGGCTGCTGTGGCTGAGATGGTGGAGCTGGATTACGTAAATGATGACCGCTATGCTGAAGCCCGGGCACACAGCCTGCTTGCCGCCCGCAAGAGCCGCCGTGCGGCGGCCCAGAACCTGCGGCAGAAGGGCCTTTCCGGCGCGCAGATCGAGCAGGCGCTGGAAAGCGTCTATGCCCCGGACGCAGACGGCGAAAGCCCGGAGCTGGAAGCTGCCGCCGCTCTGGTGCGCAGCCGCTACATGAAAAAGCTGGCCGATGGCCGCCGCGACCTTGTGGTGGCCGCCCTGCAGCGCCGCGGCTTTGCGTATTCGGTCATAAAAGAAGCGATAAAAAGAGCGGAAGAAGAATAAAAAGCACCCCTCAAAAGAGAAAGAGAGTATCATCCCCTATGAAAATTGCGTGTATTTCCCTTGGCTGCCCCAAGAATCAGGTCGATCTGGATGTGATGGTGCACATCCTGCTGTCTGCCGGCCACGAGACCGTGGCCGATCTGGCCGAAGCAGATGTGATCCTTGTGAACACCTGCGGCTTCATCGAGAGCGCCAAGACCGAAGCCATTGAAAACATTCTGGAAGCCTGCTCCTACAAGCAGCAGAACCCGGAGCTGAAGGTCATCGTCACCGGCTGTCTTGCCGAGCGCTACCGCAGCCAGATCGAGGAAGAGATCCCCGAGGTGGACGCGGTGGTGGGCTGTGCCTCCAACAAGGCCATCGACACCATCGTGGCCCGCCTGTTCCATGGTGAGGACCATCTGGAAAGCTACGGTGCCAAAAAGGACTTTCCGCTGGGCGGCAAGCGTGTCATCGGCACGCCTGCCCACTATGCGTACTTAAAGATCGCTGAAGGCTGCAACAACCGCTGCCACTACTGCGCCATCCCCGGCATCCGCGGCCCGCTGCACAGCCGCGATATGGCCGACTGCGTGGCCGAAGCCCGCTGGCTGGCCGGTGAGGGCGTGAAAGAGCTGATCGTGGTCGCACAGGATCCCACCGCTTACGGCGAGGACTGGGGCAAGCCCGGCAGCATCTGCGAGCTGCTGGATAAGCTGAACAAGGTGCCGGGCCTCGAGTGGATCCGCATTATGTACGCTTACCCGGAGCGCATCACGGATGAGTTCATTGCCGCCATGAAGCGCAATGAGAAGGTGGTGCCCTACCTCGATCTGCCCATCCAGCACTGCAATGACACCATCCTCAAGAATATGAACCGCCGCTCCAACCGTGCCGAGCTGCTGGAGGTGATCGGCAAGCTGCGCCGCGAGATCCCCGGCATCACCCTGCGCACCACTCTGATCGCAGGCTTCCCCGGCGAGACCGAGGAGCAGTTCGAGGATCTGTGCAATTTTGTCAAGGAAGTAAAGTTCGACCGTCTGGGCTGCTTTGCCTACTCGGCCGAGGAGAACACCGTTGCTGCCAAGATGGACGGCCAGATCGAGCAGGAAGTCAAGGACAAGCGCGCCGAACTGGTGATGCAGATCCAGACCGGCATCATGGCCCAGAAGCAGGCCGAAAAGGTGGGCCAGACCGTGCATGTGCTTTGCGATGGCATCGACGAGGAGAGCGGCCTGTATCTGTGCCGTACCACCGGCGATGCTCCTGAGGTGGACGGCAATGTGTGCGTTTCCAGCGAGGAACCGCTGTACCCCGGCCAGTTCTACGATGTTCTGGTGGACGACAGCGACCTTTACGATCTGTATGGTACTGTTGCAAAATAACAAATTGGAGGAATCTGTATGAATCTGCCCAATAAACTCACTTTGACCCGCATCCTGCTGGTGCCGGTGTTCATGGTCTTTGTGTCCCTCACCAGCCTGAGCGGCATCGCGGATGGCTCCTTCCAGCCGACGTATTACCTGATCGCAGGCATCGTCTTTGCTGCCGCCAGCTTTACTGATTTTCTGGACGGCCATCTGGCCCGCAAGTGGAACATGGTAACGGACTTCGGCAAGTTTGCCGACCCGCTGGCCGACAAACTGCTCACCACGGTGGCCTTCATTTACATGATGCGGGACGGCGTATGCAGCCCGGTGGTGCTGTGCATCATTCTGGCCCGCGAGTTTGCCGTGTCCGGCCTGCGCATGGTGGCCGCCGGTGCCAAGGACGGCAAGGTGATCGCCGCCAACATGTGGGGCAAGGTGAAGACCGTGCTGCAGATGCTGAGCATCATCTTCTACTTCTTTGGCATGGCGATTGCGGCGAATGTGTCCTGGGATGCCACGGTCATGGTTGTGGGAGCCTCGGTGGTGCTGTGCTGGCTGGTGGCTGCCGTGACGGCCATTTCCGGCATTAAGTACCTGTGGGACAACCGCAGCTTCATCAACACCGCAAAATAAAGCGTTTTTTGAAAAAGGGCAGGGAGACCTGCCCTTTTTCAAATTTTCGAGGAAATATTACAAGACGGAAAGGCTTTCCATGAAAAAATTTGCTGATACGGCGCGCCGCCTGCTCTCCATCGTGCTGAACCTGTTCATCGTCTGGGCGGAGCCCATTGCCCTGCCCATGAGCTGGGATTGGGGCAAAGAGCAGATGTTCATTTTCTACACGGAGGATTCCAATATCCTTTCGGCCTGCATCTGCGCTATGGTGGCGGTGAGCCAGCTGGTGTGCATCTTTACCGGCAGGGAACTGCCGCACTGGCTGCACACCCTCAAGTACATTGCCACCTGCTGCCTGACCATGACCTTTCTCACGGTGGTGTTCGTGCTGGGTCCCATGTATGAGGACGGCAACGGCTGGTACATCATGCTGTGCACCAGCTCCATGCTGTACCATCACCTGCTCAACCCGCTGGTGGCCATCTTCTCCTTTGTGCTGCTGGAGCGCTCACCGCGCCTGCCCCGCAGTACGGTCAAGTGGGCGCTGCTGCCCACAGTGCTGTACGGCGGCATCATTTTGTGGCTGAACATCCAGCGCGTGGTAGATGGGCCATATCCCTTCATGAAGGTGTATGACCAGAGCGTGCAGGCATCGGTGCTGTGGTGCATCGCCATCCTGCTGATGAATTACTTCTATGCATGGCTGCTCTGGAAGCTGAACGGCGGGAAGAAAGAAAAAGCCTGACGATTTGAAATGCCCTCCGCTTCGCTCTGGGCATAAATAGCGGAAATACTATTTTTTATTAGAGCAATACCGGACAGACTGCGGTCTGTCCGGTATTGCATTTTTCACAGAAGGGGCCGTAAAAAAAAAACAGCATCTGAAAGCTCCGGCCCTTCCTGTGAAAAAGCAGCTCCGAAAAGCCCGCAGGCTTTTCGGAGCTGCAAATTAAAGATAAATTATCCTCTGAATATGCCCAGAGCAAAGCGGAGGGCATTCTAAATGGTTCTTGTGTTTTTACGCTACGGTGGAATTCTCTTCCAGCCAGTCCAGCACACAGGACTGCAGGGCGTTCAGGTGCGCACGGTTCTCACCGTAGGTGTCGGCATAGGTGCTGTTGGCGTCGTCCAGCTCTTCCTGCGTGGGAGCGAGGCTCTTGGTCTCGGCCACGGCCTGAAGGATCAGGTCCTGCTTTGCCAGATGCTCAAAGTAAGCGTCGGATGCGGCCAGCATGGCATCGGCATCGGTGTAGCCCTGCGTCTGGGCAAAAGCATTCAGATCCATGCCGTAGGCGGTGGCGTACTGGTTGTAGTAGTTCAGGAACATGCGGATGTAATAGCTGGTGATCTCGCTGGGCAGCTCCTTGAAGGTGGAGTTCGACATCAGGTAGTCCACGATGGCGTTCTCATAGTTGGTGGCATACAGCGCATCGTTAAAGTAGCTGCGCAACTGGTCGGTGGTGTGCAGATCATCGCTGATGCCAAAGTTGGAGTCCACCCACTCGTCGGTCAGCTCAGGGGTCACGCTTTCGGAAATGGAGTTCAAGGTCACGCTGAACACGGCTTCCTTGCCGCTGAGGGTGATCGTGTTGCCCTCGGCATCGGTGGAATCGCCGTAGCCGTCCGGGAAGGTGACGGTCACATCAAAGGTATCGCCCACATTGTGCCCGATGATCTGGTCCTCAAAGCCATCGATGAAGGAACCGCTGCCAAGGGTCAGGTCGTAGCCGGTGGCAGTGCCGCCGGTAAAGGCCACGCCGTCCACGGTGCCGGTGTAATCGATGTTGGCAACATCTCCGCTCTGGGCGGCACGGCCGGTAACGGGCTGGGAAGAGGTGTACTGGTTCAGCAGGTTGTCCACCTGTTGCTGCAGTTCATCTTCGGTGGGGGTCAGGTCGTTCTCCTTCAGGGCAATGGAGCCGAAGTCCTCCGGCAGGGTCACATAGTCCAGCGCTTTGATGCCGCTCCAATAGCCGTTTTCGTCCAGACCATCGCTGTAATCAAAGGCCTCGTAGTCGAAGTCGGCAACAGAGCCAAACTGCGAGACGGATGCGGCAGCTGAAGAAGCGCTGTCGGTCTGCTTGTGCTTTGTCAGCATGAAACAGGCAAAAATGACGCACACCGCTGCGGCGATGGCCAGCAGGATGCACAGGAGTTTTTTGGTGTTGTTTTTCAAAAGAAATACCTCCATAAAAATCGGCCTGATGCACAGCAAAAGACCGGTACAGGCAGAACAGATACCCATTTATTATATACGTTCTGACGGCAAAAGGAAAGTTCTTTGCAAAATTTCCACAAATCCTGCGGCGGGTTTGTATCACTTTTGCCCGTCTACAGGCGCAAAAGTGACCAAAACCGGTGGAAATGGGCGGGCGGTTCTGTTACAATAAAAATAAGTGAGCCTTCCCGGGAATATAAGGCCCCTCCCTGAGGGGGTTGTCGAGCGTATGCGAGACTGGAGGAGTTCCTCCTTCCGTCATCGCTGTGCAATGGAGAGGGCGAGGACGGTAAGATATTGGAGGAAATTCAAATGGATTACAATAAAGCTGCTCTGGAAATGCACGAGACCCACAAGGGCAAGGTGGGCATCGTAAGCAAGGTGGAGGTCGCCACCCGCGATGACCTGTCCACCGCCTACACTCCCGGTGTGGCCGAACCCTGCCGCAAGATCAAGGAAAACCCCGAGGACGTGTATAAGTACACCTTCAAGGGCAACATGGTGGCGGTCGTTTCCAACGGCACGGCTGTGCTGGGTCTGGGCGATATCGGCCCGGAAGCCGGTCTGCCGGTCATGGAGGGCAAGGCGGTTCTGTTCAAGGAGTTCGGCGGCGTGGATGCCTTCCCCATCTGCATCGATGCCCACGACGCTGCCAGCGTCATTGCTGCCTGCAAGGCCATTGCGCCCACCTTTGGCGGCATCAATCTGGAGGACATCAAGAGCCCCGAGTGCTTTGAGATCGAAGAAACACTGGAGCGTGAGCTGGACATCCCTGTGTTCCACGATGACCAGCACGGCACTGCTATCGTTGTTACTGCTGCCCTCATCAACGCCCTGCGTGTGGTGGGCAAGAAGATGGAAGATGTGCACATCGTGCTGAACGGCCCCGGTGCTGCCGGTACTGCCATCATCAAGATGCTCATGACCGCCGGTGCAAAGGACATCATTGCAGTGGACCAGTTCGGCACCCTGTACAAGGGCTGCAACAGCGCCGAAGCCCACAAGAACTGGCTGGGTGAGGTGACCAATCCCCGTCAGGTCAAGGGCGGCCTGAAGGAAGCACTGGAAGGTGCCGACGTGTTCATCGGCGTTTCCAAGCCCGGCATCCTGACCACTGAGCTGTGCAGGACCATGAATAAGGATGCCATCGTCTTTGCCATGGCCAACCCCACCCCGGAGATCATGCCGGACGAGGCCAAGGCCGGCGGCGTGCGGGTGATGGCCACCGGCCGCAGCGACTTCCCCAATCAGGTGAACAACGTGTTGTGCTTCCCCGGCCTGTTCAAGGGCGCACTGAGTGTGCGCGCCCGGGACATCAACAATGAGATGAAGCTGGCTGCAGCCTACGCCATCGCCGACCTCATCACCGATGCTGACCGCAGCGAGGAGAACATCATCCCCGGCGCGTTCGACCCCCGCGTGGCCGAGGCTGTGGCAAATGCCGTGGCAAAGGCTGCCCGCGAGACCGGCGTTGCCCGTCTGTAAGCGGAGGAAGCGTTTATGAGAACCATTTCCGCACAGGAGATCACGGATACCGTTGCACGGCTGTGCATCGAAGCCAACACCCGCCTGCCGCAGGACGTGCAGGCGGCGCTGGACAAGGCCCGGCAGGAAGAGCCGTGGCCGCTGGCAAAGAGCACTCTCGACCTTTTGTGGTCGAACCTTTCCGCCGCAAAAGAAGAAAACCTGCCCATCTGTCAGGATACCGGCATGGCCTGCGTGTTTGTGGAGCTTGGCACCGATGTGCACATCGACGGCAGCTTTGAAGCTGCCATCCATGAGGGCGTGCGCCGGGGTTACACCGACGGCTACCTGCGCAAGAGCATCGTGGCAGACCCTTTGCGCCGGGGCAATACCGGCGACAACACCCCGGCGGCCATCACAGTGCATCTGGTGGACGGCGAGGGCTGCCGCATCACGGTGGCACCCAAGGGCTTTGGCAGCGAGAACATGAGCCAGATCAAAATGCTCAAGCCCGCCGATGGCGTGGAGGGCTTCAAAAAGTTCGTGCTGGACACGGTGAAGCTGGCAGGCTCCAACCCCTGCCCGCCCATCGTGCTGGGCATCGGCGTGGGCGGCAGCTTTGACAAGGTGGCGTATCTGGCGAAGAAGGCCCTGCTGCGTCCGCTGGATGTGCCAAACCCAGACCCCTATTACGCACAGCTGGAGCAGGAGCTGCTTGCCGCCATCAACGAGCTGGGCATCGGCCCGCAGGGCTTTGGCGGCAGGACCACCTGTCTGGGCCTTGCCATTGAGCAGATGCCTACCCATGTGGCGGGCCTGCCTGCGGCGGTGAATGTTTCCTGCCATGTGACCCGCCGTGCAAGCGCGGAACTGTAAGGAGGGGCAAAGATGGAATACAGACTGACGACTCCCTGCACGGCCGAGGATCTTGCCCCGCTCAAGGCGGGCGACACCGTGCTGCTTTCCGGTGTGGTGTACACCGCCCGCGATCAGGCCCACAGGCGGATGACCGAAGCACTGGAAAAAGGCGAACCGCTGCCCTTTGATCTGACCGGCAGCGCCATCTACTACGTTGGCCCCACGCCGGAACGCCCGGGCCAGGTGATCGGCTCGGCGGGACCCACCACCAGCGGCCGTATGGACGCCATGAGCCCCCGTCTGCTGGACCTTGGCAACAAGATCATGATCGGCAAGGGCAAGCGGGACGATGCCGTAAAGGCGGCTGTGGTGCGCAACGGGGCTGTGTATCTGGCAGCGCTTGGCGGGGCCGGTGCGCTGATGGCAAAAAGCGTGCAGACGCTGGAAGTGATCGCGTGGCCGGACCTTGGCTGTGAAGCCGTGCGCCGCCTGATTGTGAAGGATATGCCGCTGACGGTGATCCTGGATGCCCACGGCGGCGACCTGTACCAGTCCGGCCCGGCGGCATATCTGGAAGCAAAATAATTTATCGCCTTTGCACAAAACGCGGCCGACTAAAAACCGGCAAAACAGCAGATTTGCGCAGGATAAATTTAGTTTGTTTTAACAAACTTCCGCGAATTGCTTGCACATCGGCAAAAAGTGTGATATCTTGTACTATATGAAACCGTGGTGCTTTGCATCCCGGCACAGACAGGAGGCAAACATACCATGCAGATCCACCAATCCGCAGAAGATTATCTTGAAACGATCCTGATGCTGAGTCAGCGTATGGGTAAAGTGCGCTCCATTGACGTTGTCAATGAGCTGGGCTTTACCAAAGCCAGCGTCAGCATTGCCATGAAGAAGCTGCGCGAGAACGGCTATATCGCGGTGGACGGCGAGGGCAACCTGACCCTGCTGGCACCGGGCCGCGAGATCGCAGAGCGCATCTATAGCCGTCACCGTCTGCTGACCCACTTCTTTATGCAGCTGGGCGTGGACGAAAAGACCGCCGCCGAAGATGCCTGCAAGGCAGAGCATATCCTCAGTGAGCAGACGCTGGAAAAGATCCGTGAGCGCGCCATTGAGACGGATGCTGAGCTTGGCAAGACTGTCAAGTGATCCCCGCAGCATTCCAAGATCGTAAAATGATCCCGTTCCTGAAAAGGAGCGGGATTTTTTTGTATGGAAATTGGGCGGCAGATCCCTCTTGCATCCGGGGTGCGGGTGCGGTATTCTTATAAGATAAGAAGGTTTTACAGCCAAACCGGGAGGAAACAGCCATGGATGCAGACGAGATCCGCACGCTTTTGGGCGATAACATTTTTGAGCGGGCCAAGAAGTACCGCAAGCGCATCCAGCAGAGCACCTGCACCGTGAACGCCGATGGCGTGCGCCATATTTCGGCCATGGTACAGGGCAGCGGCGGCAGCTATTACTATACGCAGGCATGGCTGCGGGAGAACGGCAGCTTTGTCAGTGCGTCCTGCAGCTGCCCGTATAACCAGAACGGCGAGGGCACCTACTGCAAGCATATCGGCGCATTGCTGCTGGACGATGCCGAAAAGAATGCCCCTGCACCGGCGGCAAAGCCGGATGCTATTCCCGGTGTTGTGCGCGGCGCGGCGGGCCTTGCCCCGGAACCGGCCCGGCGGGACAGCTATGCCTCCGGGCTGGAAATGCTGTTTGGCAAAAAGTGGCACGGCGAAACGCCGGTGTCGGATCACGAGGCCCTCAGGCTGCTGGATACCTACAAGGAAGCAGCCCTTGAAAACCTTGGCGTGGACGAGACCGCCCAGCGCACCGGCTTTGCCCATCTGGAACCGGAGCTGACCCTCGTGCCCGGCGCACAGCCATGGCTGCGGCTGCGCATCTCGGACGGCGGGCGGCAGTATGTGGTAAAAAGCATCCCGAACCTGATGGAAGCCGTCGAGATGGGCAAAAGCGTCAGCTACGGCAAGGCACTGGCTTTTGTGCACCGGTGGGATGCCTTTGATGAAGAGTCCCGTGCGCTTTTGCAGCTGCTGCGCCGTCAGGTGAACGCAAGGCAGAGCATGGACAAAGCCGCCGTGCGGGTGTACGGCGGGGCCGAACAAGGCCCGGCGGGAGGCATGATCCTGACCGGCGAGATCTTTGATGACCTTGTGCAGCTGTACGAGCATACCGGTTTTTTGGGCGGGTACGAGCTGCGGGAAGGTCTGCCCGTCATTACCATGACCGTGGAGCGCCGCCGCGGCGGTGTGCAGGTGGAAGGCGAACCCGCACTTTCCGCTGTGCAGGGCCTTGACTATGATTACCTGTTCAGCGAGGATACGCTCTGGCGGCTGCAGCGGCCCGGGTGCACCCGCATCCTGCCCGCATTGCAGGCGCTGGGCGGCAAAAGCCTGTTCTTTACCAGCGCAGATGCCACGACCTTTTGCAGCTATGTACTGCCGGAGCTGGGCAGCAAGCTGAACATCGTGGACCCGGAACGTCTGCTGCTGAACCAGATCCCGCTGGAACCGGTGGTGCAGTTCTATCTGGACGCACCGGACAGCTTCCGCATCGAAGCACACGCGGAGTTTTTGTACGGGGAGGATAAGGTCACGCCGTTCGTGCCGTCTCCGGCAGGGCTTTTGCGGGATGTGCGCGCCGAGAGCCGGGCAAAGCGGCTGCTGGCCTCTTATCTGCAGCCCGGTGTGGGCGGCAGAGAGGAAGTGTACGGCACCGCTGACGAGGACGAGATCTACCGCATGTTGGAGGAGGGCGTGCCGGCCCTGCTGGCCGAGGGTGAAGTATACCTGACGGATGCCTTCCGCAGCCTGCAGGCCGCGCCGCCCCGCATCACGGTGGGCGTTTCGGTGCACGGCAGTGTGCTGGATCTGGAAGTGGATACCGGCGAGTTCCCGGTGGCAGAGCTGAAAGACCTGCTGCGCTCCCTGCACCAGAAAAAGCGCTACCACCGCCTGCGGGACGGCCGTCTGCTGCGGCTGGATGACAGTCTGGAAGGGCTGGACGAACTGAACGATACACTGGAACTTTCCGGGGCCAAGCTCAAGAGCGGCCACGCCGAGCTGCCGCTCTACCGTGCACCCAGTCTCGACTGGGCGCTCTCGGGCCAGAACGGCCTGCGTTTCAACCGCGACGATGCGTTCCGCCGCATCAGCCGCAGCTTTCACGCCGTGAAGGACAGCGAGTATACTCCGCCGGAAAGCCTGCACAATGTGCTGCGCAAGTACCAGCGGGATGGCTACCGCTGGCTGCGCACGCTGGACGGCTACGGCATGGGCGGCATTCTGGCCGACGATATGGGCCTTGGCAAGACCGTGCAGGTGCTCAGCTACCTGCTGGCCATGAAGGAAAGCGGCCAACGCCTGCCCAGCCTCATCGTCTGCCCGGCATCGCTGGTGCTCAACTGGCAGGAGGAATGCCAGAAGTTCACGCCGCAGCTTTCCTGCGTGGCTGTGGACGGCGACGCTGCTCACCGGGCAGAGCTGGCAAAGCAGTGGGCGGAAGCCGACCTTGTGGTGACCAGCTATGACCTGATGCGCCGGGACGAGGAGCTTTACAGCGGGCAGCAATTCTACGCCTGCATTCTGGACGAAGCGCAGGCTATCAAGAACCACACTACCCAAAAGTACAAGGCGGTGTGCGGGGTGAACAGCAAAGTGCGGTTTGCCCTTACCGGCACCCCGGTGGAGAACCGCTTGGGCGAATTGTGGAGCATCTTCTCCTTCCTGATGCCGGGGTATCTGCCGCCCTACAAGACCTTCTGCGCCCGGTTTGAAAAGCCTATCGTGCAGGAGGACGACAAAGACGCACTGCGCCGTTTGAACCAGCTCACCGGGCCGTTCATCCTGCGGCGCATGAAGTCCGAGGTGCTCAAAGAGCTGCCCCCCAAGACCGAGAATCTCCACCGCATCGAGCTGGACGAGCAGCAACGCAAGCTCTACCTTGCCGCTGTGGTGGACGCGCGGGAAAAGCTGCGCGCTGCAAAGCCGGAGGATAAAATGGCGGTGTTCGCAGTGCTCATGCGCCTGCGGGAGATCTGCTGCGACCCGCGCCTTGTGGCAGACAACTGGGACGGCGGCAGTGCCAAGCTGGAAGCCTGCATGGAGCTGGTGACGGCTGCTGTGGAGGGCGGACACCGCATCCTGCTGTTCAGCCAGTTCACCTCCATGCTGGAACTGCTGGCAAAACGGCTGGACGAAGCGGGCGTGAGCCACTTTACCCTGCAGGGCTCCACCCCAAAGCCGGTGCGTGCGGAGCTTGTGCGCCGGTTCAACAGCGGCGAAGCGGATGTATTCCTCATCTCGCTGCGGGCGGGCGGCACCGGCCTGAACCTGACGGCGGCAGATATCGTCATCCACTACGACCCGTGGTGGAACGTGGCTGCGCAGAATCAGGCCACCGACCGCGCCTACCGCATCGGCCAGCGCAATCCGGTGCAGGTGTACAAGCTCATTGCACAGGACACCATTGAAGAAAAGATCGTGGAGCTGCAGCAGGCAAAGCAGGACCTTGCCGAGACGGTCACCGGCTCGGCAGACGGAGCAATCCTGTCCATGAAACCAGAGGAATTGCTGCAGCTGCTGCAAGAGGAATAAAGAGGAGAAAACATCATGAAAGTCTGGGATCTGCACTGCGATACCCTCAGCGAGCTGCGCAAAGCCGAACATGCGGGCCGGCCCAAGAGCTTCGCGCAGAACGATCTGCATATCGACCTTGAAAAATTACAGAAAGGCGACTATCTGCTGCAGTGCTTTGCAGCATTCGTCAATCTGGGTGACAAAACGCCCGGAGCGGACCCGCTGGTGACAGCGCTGGAAGAGATCGACCAGTTCAAGCGCATCATGGCGGCATACCCGGAAAAAATTGCTCCGGTGTACACGGCGGCGGACATCCGCCGGAATGCTGCGGCGGGAAAGATCAGCGGGATGCTCACCATCGAGGAAGGCGCCTGCTGCAAGGGCAGCGTGGGGGTGCTGCGCCGGATGTATGAGCTGGGCGTGCGCATGATGACCCTGACATGGAACCACGAAAACGAGCTGGCAAGCCCGCAGCGGACCCCCGGCGGGGTGCTGGTGCCCCAGACCGAAAAGGGCCTGACCGGGAAGGGCTTTGAATTTTTGGCCGAGATGGAACGGATGCACATGATCGTGGATGTGAGCCACCTTTCGGACAAGGGCTTCTGGGATATCGTGGAGCACGGCACCCGGCCTTTTGCGGCCAGCCACTCCAACTGCCGCGCACTGGCACCCCACACCCGCAACCTGACCGATGAGATGATCCGCGCCCTTTCGGAGCGCGGCGGCATTGCGGGCCTGAACTACTATGCGCCCTTTCTGGACACCGACCCCACCCACCCGGAAAACTGCCGCAGCACGGTGGAGCTGATCGCAAAGCATGCAGCCCACTATAAGCAGGTAGGCGGTGCACAGATGATTGCCCTTGGCAGCGATTTTGATGGCATCGATGGCCCCCACCAGCTGGAAAATGCTGCCTTCCTGCCGCTGCTGGCGGATGCCCTGCGCAAAGAGGGTTTTACTGAGGACGAGGTGGAAGGCATCTACTACCGCAATGCCATGCGCTTTTTTGAGGAAAACCTGTAATAACAACGGAGAATATGCCGATATGGATAAAAACATGACGCTGGAAAAGCGCATTGCTGCGGAGCTGTACTGCTATCAGGGCAAAATGAGCGTGTTCGTGGACGACCTGCAGGGCCATACCGTGGAGGTTGGCGCGGACGAAGAATTTGAGACGGCATCCACCATCAAGGCGTTCATTCTCGCTGCATTGTATTTGCAGGCGCAGCGCGGCAAAGCAGACCTTGCCGAAGAGATCACCTATGAGCAGAGCCAGTTCGTGGACGGCAGCGGTATGCTGCGGGCGCTGGGCGTGGGCGCAAAGCTCAAGGTGAAGGACACCGCTACCATGATGATCATTTGCTCGGACAACATCGCCACCAATATGATCATCGACTATCTGGGACTGGATACCATCAACGCCTGCATCCGGGAACTGGGCTTTGCGCATACTGTGCTGCACAATCCGCTGCACTTTGACCGCTACCGCCGGCTTGGCACCACCACGCCGCGCGACTACGCGGCGCTGTTCGCCCGCATTGCAAAAGGGGAGCTTGTCAGCCGGGAAGCCAGTGCCGAGATGCTTGCCATCCTGCGCCAGCAGCACTACAACACCATGCTGACCCACGACTTCCCGCAGTATTACCTCGACTGCGAGGAGACCGGCGCGCCGGAGCTGATCTGGGTGGCCAGCAAGAGCGGCAGCATGAACGCCTGCCGCAACGATGGCGGCATCGTCCACACCCCCTACGGCGAGTATGTCATCGTGCTGATGAACAAGGATTTTCACGATATCATCGAATACAATGAACACCCCGCCATGGTGTACGGTGCCCGCGTCTCGCGGATGATCCTGGATCAGGTACTGGCCTGTGAGGGCCGACTGTCCCTGTCCTGAGACGCACGTTCTCCCAAAGAACAAAATTAGAAAAATAAAAGGAATTATAACAATGGGTATCACGCTCTCGCCATGGATGATGGCGTTTCTTGTTCTGATGACGGGCTTTGCAGGCTTTGTGGATTCGGCAGCCGGAGGCGGCGGTCTTATCAGCCTGCCGGCCTATCTGTTTGCCGGGCTGCCGCCCCACTACACCTATGCTACCAACAAATTCAGCGCCGCCTGCGGCACCACTTTTGCCACCGCCAACTTTTTCAAAAACGGTGCAATGAACCTGAAGGTGGGCATCCTTGCAGCCATTGGCAGCTTTGCGGGCAGTGCATTGGGGGCACATATCGTGCTGCTGCTCAGCGATGAGCTGCTGCGCACCATGATGTTCCTCATCCTGCCAGTGGCGGCGGTGGTCATTTTGTGGCAGCGCGACCTGCCGGACCAGAACCGGGACGACGGCACCCTGAACCTGAAAAAGATCCTGCTGGCGCTGGGCATCGGCTTGGGCATCGGACTGTACGACGGCATCGTGGGCCCGGGCACCGGCACCTTTGCCATCATTGCCTTTACCACCCTGATGGGCTTTGACCTGCGCACCGCCAACGGCAACGGCAAGGTGCTGAATCTTGCCAGCAACTACGCCAGCCTGTTCACCTATCTGATGAACGGTCTGGTGGTGTTCCACATCGGCATCCCCTGCGCCGTCAGCAACATTCTGGGCAACCTGCTGGGGTCCCATTTCGCCCTGAAAAAGGGTGCGCGCTTCATCCGTCCCATGATGCTGGTGGTGCTGGCGCTGCTGCTGGGCAAGCTCATCTCGGACGCAGTGCTGTGAGCGCCGGGCGCGCCAAAGGCTCCCTCTCCGAGGGAGCTGGCAAAACCGTCAGGTTTTGACTGAGGGAGTTTGCGCCCGTTTCCCGCCGCAAAAAACAAGTCGGGCAGCCCGCAGGCTGCCCGACTTTGCTCGGATGATCATTTTTCGGTGGTCGCTTATTCCAGCACCAGCCCTTTGTCAAAGAATGCCAGACCAAATGCACCGGGGCCTGCGTGGGTGCCGATGACGCAGCCGATCTGGCGCACCAGCGGTTCGCCCATGTGCAGATTTTCACGGAAGTAGTTCTCGATGGGCTGCACTTCCCGCAGGCTGGAAGAATAACCGGCAACAGCGGCAAAGTCCGGGCTGATGCCGCCCAGCTCTTCGATCTTCTTGAACAGGGCCACATAGGCACCGGGCAGGCCGCGGGCCTTACCGGCCATGGCTACCTTACCGTCCTTGATGGTGATGAGGGGCTTGATGCCCAGCATCCCGCCCGCGACGGCCACAGCGGCAGGCAGACGGCCGCCCTTGCGCAGATACTTCAGATCGTCGATTGCGGCAACCAGATGCAGGTGCTCCTTGGCGTGCTCCAGATCGGTGGCGATCTGCACCAGCGTCTTGCCTGCGTCACGCAGCTGCACGGCCAGACGCACTAGCAGCGATTCGCCCAGACACACGGTGGCACTGTCCACAAACAGCACGTTGTCTACATTGGCGAGGTCTGCGGCCAGCTTTGCGCACTGCCATGTGCCGGACAGCTCGTGGGACAGGAAGATGCCCAGCACTTCGTCCCCGGCGGCAGCGGCTTCCAGATAGAACTTCTCGAACAGCTCCGGGCTGGGCTGGCTGGTGGTGGGCAGCTTGCGGCAGCTGGCCAGATGGGCATAGTACTCGGTGGGGGTCATGTCGATGCCATCCCGCAGGATGCTGCCATCCTCCAGCGTCACGTTCAGAGGGATCACGGTCACGCCCAGCTGCTCGGCTTCGGCGGGCAGGATGTCGGACGCAGAATCGGTGAGAATACGGATCATAAAATACCTCCGGATTTCCGGTAAAAACAAATTCAAGTCATGTTTCCCGACGCTTTGCAATAAAACGTCGGGAAACATTATACCAGAATCCACAGGGAAAAGTCAATTACCTGAGCGAAAATTGCTTCGTCCCAGCGCAAAATACTTGCGTAAAAGCCGCTGCTTATGATAAGATAGGCGCTGAGAACCGCACGGCAGGGAGGGCAGGCCATGGAGCAAAAGGCAAAAACAAGGGCGCTGCTGGCTGCGTTCGGCTGCGCACTGACCTACCTGCTGGCAGGCAAAGTGCTGGCATTTCTGCCTGCCCCGGCGTGGGATGTGCGGGCGCTGAGTTTTGTGCACCACTGCATCGCTGCACCTGTCGTGGAGGAACTGGTGTTCCGCGGGGCCATCCAGCAGCTGGCGCAGCCCTTGGGCAGATGGCAGGCCGCGGCGCTGCAGGCGGTACTGTTTGCGGTGCAGCACGGCACCCCGGCGGGCATGGCGTGGGCGCTTGGCTGCGGCCTTGTGCTGGGCGCACTTCGTGAACGCACCGGCAGGGTATGGCCGGGGATGCTTTTGCATACATTGAATAATCTGCTGGTTTTTGCAGCAGGATAAAGGGGAACCTATGACCGATTCTGAACTGATGGGCCTTGCGCTGGAAGAAGCCCGCAAGGCGGCTGCACTGGGCGAGGTGCCGGTGGGGGCCGTGGTGGCCCGCAACGGCGAGGTGGTAGCTGCCGCCCACAACACCCGCGAGACCGAAAAAAACGCCCTGCATCATGCAGAGCTGCTGGCCATTGATGCCGCCTGCAAAAAGCTGGGCGGCTGGCGGCTGTGGGAGTGCGAGCTGTTCGTCACGCTGGAGCCGTGCCCCATGTGCGCCGGGGCCATCATCAACAGCCGCATCCGGCGGGTGGTATACGGCGCGGCAGACACCAAGGCGGGCTGCTGCGGCAGTGTGACGGACCTGTTTGCAATGCCCTTCAACCACCACCCGGTGGTGGAGCAGGGGCTGCGCGCAGAGGAAGCGCAGGAGCTGTTGCAGGCGTTTTTCAAGGATCTGCGGGCACGGCTTGCGGCCCGGCCAAAGTGGAAACCGCCTGTATGACCGGCACGGAATATGAAGAAACCGTAAAAAAGTGGAAGCTGCGTGAAAAAGTAGGCGGCTTCCACTTTCTTTTTTCGGCAAATTGTGCTATATTATTTAATGGTGTTTTGTCGAAACCCATCTTATGCAGCTGTCTGCCGCGCCGAGCACCGGACTTTGACCGGATAAGAAATGGACGCTGAACGGACGGCGATGGGCCGCACAGACATCTCCTGCACGGCATACCTTTGCAGTGCAGAGATCACGACAGGAGGACTATACTCTTGTACGAAGATGAATTTGAACTGACGTTCAATCTGTCGGGTGAGGAGCCGCAGCCGGAACAGGCTGCACAGGAGCCGCCCGTACCGCCAAAGCCAAAGGCGGCATCACCCGTGGTGGACGAACCCACCCGGGTGATGGTGCTGGAAAAGCCCCAGCCTGCGCCGCAGCCGGAAATGCCGGAGCCTGTGCAGGAAGAGCCGGAGAAAACACCTGCACCTACCGTGCAGGCAGCAGCCAATGGCCGCTGTGTGCTGATCTCCGGCGGCGACCGCGGCATTGGTGCCGCTGCGGCCCGGGCGTTCTATGCGGCGGGTTACCGCGTGGCGGTGCTGTACCACAGCAATGCCAAAGCCGCTGCAGAGCTGGAAAAACAGCTGCCCGGCATCACCGCCGTGCAGTGCGATGTGGCGTCCCGCGCCAGCTGCGAGCTTGCGTTCCGCACCGCAGAACAGGCACTGGGCCGTGTGGATGTGCTGGTGAGCAATGCGGGCATCGCCCAGCAGAAGCTGTTCACCGACATCACCCCGGAAGAGTGGCAGCATATGCTGGACGTGAACCTGACCGGTGCGTTCCACCTGTGTCAACTGGCGCTGCCGGGTATGATCCGCCGCAAGGCCGGACGCATCCTGACCGTGAGCAGCATGTGGGGCCAGACCGGCGGCAGCTGCGAGGTGCATTACTCTGCAGCAAAGGCAGGCCTGATCGGCCTGACCAAGGCTTTGGCCAAAGAAGAAGGCCCAAGCGGCATCACAGTGAACTGTGTTGCGCCCGGGGTCATTGATACCGATATGATGGCAGCATTCACCGCCGAGGATAAGGCCGCGCTGGCCGAAGAGACCCCTGTGGGCCGTCTTGGCAGCGCAGACGAAGTGGCGCAGCTGCTGGTGTTCCTTGCCGGCGAGGGTGCGGGCTACATCACCGGTCAGGTGTTCGGCGTGAACGGAGGACTTGTGATCTGATGCGCAGGAACACTTTATTACAGGATTTCCCCCGGCGGGAGCATCCCCGGAGCAAGAAGGAGAGAGCAAAATGGGCATGACTTTAAAGGAACTGTTGACGAAAGGCGAAGGCACCATTTCGGCCAAGGAGGCCAAGGCGCTGGCTGCACAGTGCAGAATGGATGAGGAAACGCTCTACACCCTTCTGGAAGAACGCGGCATCAAGGTTCTGGAAGAGGATGCAGAGCCTACGCTGGATGTGGACAGCATCATGGCCGAGGTCGAGAATGCCGAGAACAACAACGATGATATGGGCATCAGCGAGGACGAGGAAGAGCAGAGCGAGGAGAACCCTGCAGACCTGAAGGCTGCCATGGACGAACTGCTGGACGACCCCGTTAAGAACTACCTCAAGCAGATCGGCCAGATCCCGCTGCTGAGCGCGGAGCAGGAGGTGGAGCTGAGCCGCCGCATCCATGCCGGTGCCGAGGCGGCGCACATCCTGCAGGCCGACCGCCAGAAGTACGGCGGGCCGGAGTACATCAAAAAGAACAGCGCCCGTTTCTCGTTTGAAGAGGATGAGAACAGCCGCAGCTATACCGAAGATCTGGACGAGGAGGGCAACGAGAAGCCCAGCGAGGATGCCGAGGAAAAGGCTGCCGAAGAGGAAGCTATGGAGGCTGTGGAGAACGGCCCCCTGAGCGACGAAAAGCGCGCTGAGCTGCTCAAGACCCGCCGCGATGGCCTGAACGCCCGCCGCAGCCTGAGCGAAGCGAACCTGCGTCTGGTGGTGTCCATTGCCAAAAAGCATGTGGGCCACAATCTGGCATTCCTGGATCTGATCCAGGAGGGCAACATCGGCCTGATCAAGGCTGCCGAGAAGTTCGACTGTGACCGCGGCTTCCGCTTCTCCACCTATGCAACCTGGTGGATCCGTCAGGCCATCACCCGTGCCATTGCGGATCAGGCCCGTACCATCCGCATTCCGGTGCACATGGTGGAGACCATCAACCGGATGCGTCAGGCCACCAACCAGCTGGTGTACCAGAACGGCCACGAGCCGACCCCGGAAGAGTTGGCAAAGGCTATGGATATGAGCGTGGAGCGTGTGCGCGAGATCCAGCGCATGGCACAGGAGCCGGCAAGTCTGGAAAGCCCCGTGGGTGAGGAAGAAGATTCCTCTCTGGGCGATTTCGTCGCAGACGAAAACGCCGAAGCCCCCGGCAAGGCCGCAGACCGCGCCATGGTGGCACAGCAGATCAATCTGGCTCTCAAGAGCCTGACCCCTCGTGAAGAGAAGGTCATCCGCCTGCGCTTTGGTCTGGACGATGGCCGTCCCCGTACGCTGGAAGAGGTTGGCCGTGACTTTGGCGTTACCCGTGAGCGTGTGCGCCAGATCGAGGCAAAGGCGATCCGCAAGCTGCACAGCCGCAAGTGCCTGTCCCTGCTGAACGGCCTGATCGAGTGATAAAGTAAGACTCCTTCAGTCATCGCTGCGCGATGCCAGCTCCCTCAGAGAGGGAGCCCTTGGCAAAACCGGAAAGTTGTCCGTACTGCCAAAGGCCCCATCTCCGAGGGGGCTGTCTGCGTAAGCAGACTGGGGGAGTTTTTTCGTAAAAAACGACTTTTTTGCAAAAATCCAGATTTTTTTGCAAAAACCTCTTGCCAAACGGTGGAAACTGTGGTATTATAACTGAGCTGTGATTGCGCTGCTATAGCTCAGTTGGTAGAGCGCATCCTTGGTAAGGATGAGGTCTCCAGTTCGAATCTGGATAGCAGCTCCAGCTCAGATGCCCTGAAGTCGAAAGATTTCGGGGCGTTTTTCTTTGTGTAGATCGTTTCTGCTGTGCGGGTCCGGAACAGGGCAGAGCGGGCTTTGAACGGCTCTTTCAGGCTTTTTTGCGTTTTTCGTAAATTCATGCTTGACAAGCGGACGCTTTTTCGATATAATAAAGCACGTTCCGGCGGTAAGCGCCGCGCGAAACTTGAGCGATCATGGCCCGGTAGCTCAGTTGGTTAGAGCACCAGCCTGTCACGCTGGGGGTCGTCGGTTCGAGCCCGATCCGGGTCGCCATTTGCTGCTATAGCTCAGTTGGTAGAGCGCATCCTTGGTAAGGATGAGGTCTCCAGTTCGAATCTGGATAGCAGCTCCACAGCAGACACCTCGAAGCCTTAGGACTTCGGGGTGTTTTTTTGTTGTATGACTGCAAAAGCAGGCTGACGGAGTGCGGATTGCTTTGAGTACAAAAACAAAACGCACAGGTTCCGAAGAACCTGTGCGTTTATGGCAGGGGTAGTAAGTTTCGAACTCACGGCACGCGGTTTTGGAGACCGCTGCTCTACCAGCTGAGCTATACCCCTATAGGCATTCGCTGAATGCTTTGTTATTATAGCCGATGCAAAGGCGAATGTCAAGCATTTCTTTCAAGATTCAGGCATTTTTCGTGCCGCAGCTGCAACAGCCTTCTTTTTTATCGGATGCAGGCAGCTGGCTGGAAAGCTGTTCCAGCGTTACGCTGTCGATATACTGGTTGATCACCTCATCAAGGCCGGTCCAGAAGGGCAGGGTGAAGCACTGCTCCCACATGGGGCACTCGTTGGTCTCGCTGCCAAGGCAGGGAATGGGTGCCACGCTGCCCTCAATGGCGCGCAGGATCTCGCCGGCGGTATAGTCGGCAGGGGCTTTGGTCAGGCGGTAGCCGCCCTGACTGCCGCGCTCGCTTTTTACAAGGCCCACACGGGCCAGCGGGGTCACGATCTGCTCCAAATATTTCAGGCTCAGGTTCTGCCGCTCACTGATCTCCTTCAGGCTCACGGTGGTGCCCGGCGCATAACGTGCCAGCTCGGCCATCAGGCGCAGGGCATAACGGCTTTTGGTCGAAAATTTCATGGCGATCCTCTCCTTATTGCTTCCTATAGTATAGCACGTTGCTCGGATTTTGCAAAGGTATCCTCTTGTGCAAACAAAAAAGGTCTGTTATCATAGGATGGATAAGAGGATATTATAAGGAGTGAGAGTATGAGTGAGAAGATCACGGCTGCCGATGCCATCCGTCTGCTGGATGCACACGAGGCGGCTGCTGTAGATGTCCGGGAGCCGGACGAGTTTGCCGTGGGCCACATCCCCGGCGCAAAGCTGCTGCCGCTGGGTCAGGTGCTGAGCCGTGCGGCTGAGGTGCTGCCGGATAAGAACGCTGTATGGCTGGTCTACTGCCGCACCGGCCGCCGCAGTGCCGATGCCGTGCGCAAGCTGGAAAGCCTTGGCTACACCCGCCTGTACGATCTGGGCGGCATCCTGAGCTGGCCCTATGAGATCGAGGGCGACTTTGAAGGGCATTTTTAAAAAGAAAGAAGGATAACTCCATGTCGTTCCACGCAAAAGATTTTGCCGGCAGTCACTGCGGCTGCCGCTACCAGCAGGACTACCGCCCCACCTTGGGCCGCGACGGCAAAAAGGAATCCGGCACGCTGGAGGTCATCAAGTTCTATTACGATGGTGCCATCCGCTTTGAGCAGCACTGCTACGGCGAAGCCGCAACCTTCGTGTTCGGCGTATGGGCATCCGGCATGGACGAGGACGGCACCCTGCACTGGGTGCTGCCCGACCGCCGCAAGAGCTACTACGACGAGGCGTATCTGCCCAAAAAGCTGGACCGCGTGGACGAACAGGGCAATCTTTACTTTGACGGCAGCAATTTTCCGTGGAAGCTGGCGGACGATTTTGCCGAGGATAAGCGCTGGGGCTACCCCAAGTGGAAGGTGGTACTGGGAAAACTGACCGGAAAGGGCAAAAAAGGTGACTGAATCACGAAAATCCAGTATTCATATTGACATACTAGGGAATGATATGGTATAACTTATCCGTTGAAAGGATTCCGCATCTGCACAGGGCATTCAAGGCTCCCGCAGACGCGTTCAATAAGAAAGGATCATTCCTATGGAAAACATGGAAAAAGTGGTTTATCTGGATAATGCTGCCACCACTCCCTGTGCTCCCGAGGCACTGGAAATGATGGTCAAAGCCCTGAGCGGTGCCTGCGGCAACCCCAGCAGCCATTACAGTGTGGGCTATGAGGCTAAGGAATTCGTGGACACCGGTCGTGCGCAGGTGGCAAAGGCCATCAATGCAAGTCCGGCTGAGCTCTTCTTTACCAGCTGCGGCTCCGAGGCTGACAACTGGGCCGTAAAGGGCACCGCCTTCACCAAGGCACGCCAGAACAAAAAGCACCTCATCACCAGCGCTTTTGAGCATCATGCCATCATGCACAGTATGGCTGCACTGGAGCGCATGGGCTTTGAAGTGACCTATATCAAGCCCACCGCCGAGGGCTACATCCGTCCCGAGGACGTGGAAGCTGCCATCCGTCCCGATACCGCGCTGGTCAGCATCATGATGGCCAACAACGAGATCGGCACCATCCAGCCCATCAAGGAGATCGCCGAGGTCGCTCACAAGCACGGTGTGTGGATGCACACCGACGCGGTGCAGGCTGTGGGTGCCATCCCCGTGGATGTGAAGGAACTGGGCGTGGATATGCTGTCCATGAGCGCCCACAAGTTCAACGGCCCCAAGGGCATGGGTGCCCTGTACTGCCGCAAGGGCGTATGGCCCCAGAACCTGATCGATGGCGGCAGTCAGGAGGCCCGCCACCGTGCAGGTACCGAGAACGTGGCCGGCATTGCTGCCATGGGCAAGGCGCTGGAGATCGCCACGGCGCATCTGGATGAGCGCATGGCCCACGAGAGCGAGCTGCGCGATTATGTCATCGACCGCGTCCTCAAGAACATCCCGGAAGCCCGCCTGAACGGCGGCCGCAGCCCCCGTCTGCCCAACAATGTGAACATCAGCTTCCCGGGTCTGGAAGGCGAGACCATCCTGCTGGATCTGGATATGCACGGCATCTGCGCCTCCACCGGCTCTGCCTGCAACTCCGACAGTCTGGACCCCAGCCACGTCCTGCTGAGCATCGGCGTGCCTGAGGAGATCGGCCACGGCTCCATGCGGTTCACCTTTGGCCCGCAGAACACCATGGAAGAAGCAAAATATCTGTGCGACGTGCTGGAGGAAGTGATCCCCCGCCGCCGTGCTATGAGTTGTATGTGGCTGCAGGGCCAGAACACGGCCCGCCAGTTCAGCCTGAAGGGAGAGCAGTAATTATGGCAAGCATGTATAGCGCAAAGGTCATGGAGCATTTTGCAAATCCGCACAATGTGGGTGAGATCCCCGACGCAAACGGCGTGGGCGAAGTGGGCAACCCCAAGTGCGGCGATATCATGCGCATGTACCTGAAGATCGAGAACAACGTGATCGTGGATGTCAAGTTCCTCACCTTCGGCTGCGGTGCCGCCATCGCCACCAGCAGCATGGCCACCGACCTCATCAAGGGCAAGACCATCGACGAGGCGCTCAAGCTGACCAACAAGGCCGTTGTGGAAGCTCTGGAAGGTCTGCCTCCCATCAAGGTGCACTGCTCTGTTCTGGCCGAGCAGGCCGTCAAGGCTGCTCTGTCCGACTACTACCGCCGTCAGGGCATCGATCCGGAACCCATCGTGGGTAAGCTCGAAGAGGACTGCGACCACTGCGAGAGCTGCGGCCACTGATCCCCGCAAAGGACGCTTCAGGGGACACCGTTTTGTGCGGTGTCCTCTTTTTTTGCAAAAGACTGCGCTGTTGTATCCTATCCAAAACGTAATAAAGCAAGTGTAAAATATTATTTGTTTACAAAAATGCCCTGAATATGCACTCGTTCATGAAAAGTTCATATATTGTTCAGAATGAGTTCACCACTTTTCGGTATAAGTAGGGCAACACAGGCGCAAAGAGCGCCGAACCCCCACGGAAGCGGACGAAGAACAGGGCAAAGAACGGTTCGCGGCACCCACTGCAATGCAGGTGCGTCGGCCCCGGAAAACGTCCCGCCGCACAGGAAAGGAAACGAGTTAGTATGAAAATTGGTTTTTGGGAACTTGTCGTCATCGTGATCGTGGCGTTCGTGTTCATCGGCCCGGATCAGCTGCCTGTCTACGCAAAGAAGATCGGCAAGATGCTGCGTGAACTGAAAAAGTACACCGGCGCTGCTTCTGAGGAGATCCAGAAGAACGTTGTGGAGCCGCTGAATGAGATCCAGGCTCCCCTGAAGGAAGCTGTAGCCCCGCTGACCGATATCAAGAAGGATATCGACAACAGCGTCAAGGATGTGACCAAGAGCTTTACCGGTATCGGCAAGACCAGCAAGGAGGAAGCTGCCAAGGCGGAAGCCGCCGAGGAAGTGACCGAGCTGACCGAGGAGCCGGTGGAAGAGCTGGAAGAGGACGCTGCATCTGCCGCCAAGGCAGAGGAGAGCACTCCCGCTGAGGAGACCGCTGCACCTGCCGAGAAGGCCGAAGAACCCGCCGCCCCGGTTGAAAAGGCTGAGCCTGCCGCTGCACCCGCAGAGGAAAAGGCCGAGCCTGCTGCAGAAGCGGCTCCCGCACAGGAAGCTGCCGAGGCTGCTCCTGCGGCCGAGCCGGTGGAGGAAGACCCTCGTCAGAATGATGTTCTGCCGAAGGACTGATTACTTACTGGATGCACCCGCGCCCGCGGTTGCCTGATACATGCAATAAGCCCGCCACGCGGCGCGGCAAAGTAAAAAGGAGATTTTTATTATGCGTATTGGTACTAACGAACTGCTGATCATCCTGGTCGTCGCTCTGCTGATCTTTGGACCCAAGAACCTGCCGAAGCTGGGCAAGATGTTCGGCAAGACCATCAACGGCTTCAAGAAGGGCATGGAGGACGAGGAAGGCTCCGATGATTCCGAGGAGAAGACCGAGAAGCAGGTTTCCAAGAAGGACGAAGACGAGGAGTAATTGTGGCTACGAACGTTAAGCGCAAAAAGAAAAAAGCCGAAGTCATGGCAGAGGACGGCAGCATGACGCTGACCGGCCATCTGAAAGAACTGCGGAACAGGCTGATCATCTGCGCGGTGGTGTTCGTGGTGGGTGTTGTGGTCTCGCTGGCATACGCCGACCGTCTGATCGATCTGCTCACTGCCATGGGCCGCGACTATTACGAGTTTGTTTCCATTGCCCCGCAGGAAAAGCTGATGCAGTATTTCCGCGTCTCCATTCTGGCAGGCGTGGTGGTCACTGTGCCGGTGGCGTTCTACCACATCTATGCATTTGCAAGGCCGGGTCTGAAAAGGAGCGAGAGCACCTTCTTCAAGCTGGTCATGCTGCTGGGTCTTATCCTGTTCTGCGTGGGCGTGCTGTTCGCCTACAAGCTCATGATGCCCTTCATGCTGCGTTTCCTCAGCACCGGCATCGAGGGTGCCGAGTACATCCAGACCACCACCAGTATCGAGAGCTATGTCAACCTCTGCTTGACCATGTTCATCATTTTTGGCTGCGTGTTTGAGATGCCTCTGATCACCATCATCCTGTCCAAGATGGGCATTATCAACCCGCAGCTGCTCAAGCAGGTGCGCGGCGTTGCCATCGTGATCATCTTCTTCATCGCGGCCGTTGTTACCCCGCCGGATATCGTGTCTCAGTGCATGGTGGCCGGCCCCATGGTGCTGCTGTACTTCATCAGCATCTTCCTGAGCGGCATCTTCTATAAGCCGAAAGAGGACGATGATGACGAAGAGGATGACGAGGATGAGGACGAAGAGTAAGCTCTGACTTCAGGTTTTCTGTTTTATCATTGCAAAAGCAAAGGCTGCTGCGCCATTTGGTGCAGCAGCCTTTTTGTATGTGGAAAATGCTTCCGGTGCAGAGCGTAATCGCGTGGGGCCGTGGCCAGCAGACGCTGGGTGCCACAACTCGTCCAAAGCGAACGCGGCGGCAATTCCAAATCGTTGCTGCTCAGTCTATACAAGCCACCCGCCCTGTGCTAGAATGAAACCAACAAATCAAAGGCGGTGAGACCATGCACCCACTCCCGGAATATCCTCGCCCGGCTATGCGCCGGGACAGCTATGAGAACCTGAACGGCCTGTGGAAGTACGCCATTACTCAGACAGCAGAATACCCCGCTGCGTGGGACGGCAGCATTCTGGTGCCCTACTCTCCGGAAACAAAGGCCTCCGGCGTGGGCCGCACCCTGCAGCCCGGCCAGTGGCTGCACTACCACTGCACCTTTGCTCCCCCTCCGGGAGAAGGGGGCCGGGTGCTGCTGCACTTCGGCGCGGTGGACGATGCCTGTGCGGTGCAGGTGAACGGCCATCTGGTGGGTGGCCATCGGGGCGGCTACTGGCCCTTCACACTGGATGTCACCGCCCAGCTCAACGATACGGGCCGCAACAGCCTGTGGGTGGCCGTGCAGGACCCCACGGACAGCGGCACGCAGGCACGGGGCAAGCAGACCCTGAAGCCCGGCGGCATGTTCTATCCGGCCCAGAGCGGCATCTGGCAGACGGTCTGGATGGAGCGTGTGCCGGAAAACTACATCCAGTCGCTCACGGTCACGCCGGACTACGATGCCCGCACCGTGACCGTGAAAGCCCATACTTCCATGCCCGGAGGTGCAGTGAACCTGTGGGCCGTGGTGCGGGCCGGGGGCGTGACCATTGCCGAGGACTGGGGCAGCGACGAAGCGGACCGGGACGGCGAGGTGACGCTGAACATCCCGGAGGAACATTTCTTTCCGTGGAGCCCGGATACCCCGTTTTTGTATGACCTGACCGTGGGCACCACGCAGGGAGGGGAGGAGCAGTTCGACACCGTGCACAGCTACTTTGCCCTGCGCAAGTGGAGCTGTGAGCCGGATGCGCGGGGCGTGCTGCGCTTCTGCCTGAACGGAAAGCCCATCCTGCTCAACGGCCTGCTGGACCAGGGCTACTGGCCGCAGGGCCTGTATACCCCGCCTTCCGATGCGGCGGTGGAGCGGGAGCTGAGCGAGGTGAAAGCGCTGGGATTCAATCTGCTGCGCAAGCACGCCAAGATCGAGCCGCAGCGCTGGTACTACCACTGCGACAGGCTCGGCCTTGTGGTCTGGCAGGACATGGTGAACGGCGGCAGCAGATACAACCTGTGGTTCGTCACCTACCTGACCAATGTGCTGCAGCCCCTTGTGCGCCGCCTGCCCGACGCAGAGCCGCTCTGGGGCCTGCTGAGCCGCGGAAAGGCATCCAGCCGGGAAACATACCGCAAAGAGCTGCAAGCCACCGTGGAAGCCCTGCGCTGCCATCCGTGCATCGGCTGCTGGGTACCCTTCAACGAAGGCTGGGGCCAGTTTGATGCGGCCGGGGCAGTGCAGGCCATCCGCACGCTGGACGATACCCGCCTTGTGGACGAGGCCAGCGGCTGGTATGATCAGGGCGGCGGAGATGTGTGCTCCATCCACAACTATTTCTATCCGCTGCATGTAAAGCCCGGAAGCCGTACCGTGGCCCTGAGTGAATACGGCGGCATTGCATGGCCCATGCCGGGGCACGAAGCACCGGGCAAAACCTACGGCTACGGCACGGCCAAGAGCCGCGCAGACCTGACCGCCCGCTGCAAAAAGCTGCAATTGGGCACGGTGCTGCCTCAGCTCAAAAAAGGACTCTCGGCGCTGGTGTACACCCAGCTGACGGATGTGGAAGATGAGGTGAACGGTCTGTTCACCTATGACCGGGCCGAGATCAAGCCGGATGCCAATGCCGTCCGCTCGGTGAATGCTGCCCTTGCCGCAGAGTTCGCAAAAGTGACGCGGTGAAAGAAAAAACTCCCTCAGTCATCGCGCAGCGATGACTGAGGGAGTTTTATGTTACAGCAGCTCTCAGCTGTTGGCGCTGTTGTTCACGATCTTTTTGGCGGGCAGCTTGTTCATGGCAGAGCTGTCCAGATCGTGTGCCAGCTCTGCACCGCCTGCGGCCAGTGCGTCGTCCAGCTCGCCGCCCTTCATATCGCTCAGGATCTGGCTGCGCAGGTCGTCCAGCGAAGAAACGCTCAGCGGGTCTACACGCACCATCAGGAGCAGGGTGGAGCCGTTGATCTGCACGGCAGCGGCTTCGCCGTAGGAAAGGCTGCGCAGAGCATCGGCTGCGCCATCCTGCGTAAAGGCCGAAGCAACATCGCTCTCGGTCAGCAGCTCGGTCTGGACGCTGGCGCTGTCGTCGGAAGTTTTGCCGTCCAGCACAGCGTAGATGTCCGGCAGGGCATTCTGTGCGGTCTCATGCAGGGCACTCACCTGATCCGAGACCGTCTCGCCGCCTGCGGCGTTGACGCTGTCGGCAGCGGCCTGTGCCAGCTTGAGCATCTCGGCCTTCTGGTCATCGTCCGCAAAGGCATAGGTGCTGGTATTGTACAGCGGGATGCTGATGTAACAGATCTCATACATGCTGTCGTCCAGATGGCTGGTCAGCTCGTCGTCCTCCACTGGGGTCTCGCCGTCCGGGCCGTAGACCATATCCAGCAGGGCGGTGTGCTCCACCTGCAGACGTTCATATGCCTTGACGGTCTCCAGACCAATGCCGTTGGCGGTGTAGGTGTCGCCGTACTGGTCCATCATCTGCTGGGCATAGCTGTCGGAAGAAGAGATCTGTTCGTCGGTCAGCTTGCCGCCCAGCTCCTTGAAGCGGGCATCCACAGCGGCCAGCATTTCCAACGTTTCCTGCGTTTTCTGGGCCACATAGTCGCTCACAACTGCGGTCTCGCCGCTGTCAGAGTCGGTGGTGATGGTCTCTTTCAGGAAGGCTTTTACGTCGGTGGTGTCCTGATCGGTGCCGGCAAGCTGGGCGGCCTGCTGGTAAGCACCGTACTGTGCCAGCAGATACATGCCGGAGGTGATCTCAAAATCACCGATGCTGCCCACGGTGTCCGGGGCGGAAATGGTGCAGCCCACAAGGCTGAACACCAGTGCAAGTGCGCAGATCAGCGCGAGAAGTTTCTTTTTCATGGTAATGCTCCTATGATGTTTATTTTTGCTCGGCGGAGGCAAGGATCTCTGCCATCGCCTTGAGGATGCTTTGCAGCAGCTCCAGCGGCTTTTCGTCGGGCTGAAGCGTGACCGAGAGATAGGGCCGGTTGCCTGCACCGGCGGTGACGCGGCCATTGAAGGCCACCAGCAGGCCCCGGATCATGGGCAGCTCCAGACTTTCCAGCTGCAGGGTGAGGGTGTCCTTTTTCTGGGTCACTTCGGTCACGCCCACAGTGCTGGCCTGCACGCGCACCAGCGACACGTTCACCAGATCGCTCACCGAGGGCGGCGGGTCGCCGTAGCGGTCGATGAGCTCGTCCAGCACATCGGCGGCATCCTCTGCCGTCTGGATGGCGGCAATGCGCTTATAAGCTTCAATGCGGCCCGGGCCGTCTGCGATATATTTCTCCGGGATGAAGGCATCCACCCGCAGGTCCACAAGGCATTCGCTCTTGTCCCGCCGGACAGGTTCGCCCTTGGCCCGGGCAATGGCCTGCCCCAGCATCTTCACGTAGAGGTCGTAGCCCACGGCCTCCATGTGGCCGTGCTGGCTGTGGCCCAGAAGACTGCCCGCACCCCGGATCTGCAGATCCCGCATGGCGATGCGGAAGCCGGAGCCGAAGGCCGTGAACTCCCGGATAGCGGAGAGCCGCTTCTGGGCGATATCGGTCAGGGTCTTGTCCCGCCGGAAGGTGAAGTAGGCATAGGCCTTGCGGCCGGAGCGGCCCACCCGGCCTCTTATCTGGTACAGCTGGGCAAGGCCCATGCGGTCAGCGTCCTCGATGATGAGGGTGTTGCAGTTGCGCACGTCGATGCCGGTCTCGATGAGGGTGGTGCACACCAGAATATCGATCTCGCCGTTCAGCAGATGCTGCCACACGGGGTTCAGCTCTTCCTCGGTCATCTTGCCGTGGGCAATGCCGATGCGTGCGCCGGGCACCAGCTTGCTCACATGGGCGGCGCAGGCTTCGATGTTGTCCACCCGGTTGTGCAGGTAGTACACCTGCCCGCCCCGGGCAAGCTCCTTCTTCATGGCTTCGGCAAGGATCACGTCGTTGTATTCCAGCACAAAGGTCTCCACGGGCTGCCGCTCGATGGGCGGCTGCTCGATGGTGGAAAGGTCCCGGATGCCGCTCATGGCCATGTTCAGCGTGCGGGGGATGGGGGTAGCCGAAAGGGTGAGCATGTCCACCCCGATGAAGTTCTCCTTGAGCTTTTCCTTGTGCTTCACACCGAAGCGCTGCTCCTCATCGATGATGACAAGGCCAAGGTCATGGAACTTCACGTCCTTGGACAGCAGCCGGTGGGTGCCCACCACGATGTCCACACTGCCCGACTGCAGGCCCCGGAGGGTCTCCTTCTGCTGTTTTGCGGTGCGGAAGCGGGACATCATCTCCACCTTTACGGGGAAGGCTTCCATGCGGGAAAGAATGGTGTTGTAGTGCTGCCACGCCAGCAGGGTGGTGGGGGCAAGGATGGCGCACTGCTTGCCGCCCATCACGCACTTGAAGGCGGCGCGCAGGGCCACTTCGGTCTTGCCCACGCCCACGTCGCCGCACAGCAGGCGGTCCATGGGCCAGCCCTTTTCCATGTCCTGCTTGATCTCGGCGGTGGCGTTCAGCTGGTCGTCTGTCTCGTCGTAGTCAAAGCGGGTCTCAAAGTCCCGCTGCCAGTCGCCGTCCGGCGGGAAGGCGTAGCCCGTGGCCTGACGGCGGCGGGCGTAGAGCTCGATCAGTTCCTGCGCCATTTCCTCGGTGGCTTTTTTTACCTTGGCGCGGGTGCGCTGCCACTCGGCACCGCCCAGCTTTGCCAGCTTTACCTTTTCCTCGTCGCCGGGGGCGGTGTAGCGGCTCAGCAGGTCCAGCTGGGTCACCGGTACATACAGCACGTCCGAGCCGGAGTACTGCACCTTCAGGTAATCTTTCGTGGCACCCTGCACTTCCAGCCGCTGGATGCCCGCATACATGCCGATGCCGTGGCTCTGGTGCACCACATAGTCCCCGGGCTTGATGTCCGAAAGGCTGGAAAGGGCGTTCTTGTTCTTTTTGCGCTTTTTGGTCTCGGCGGAGGTCTCTTCCTCCAGGCCGTGCCTGCGGCTGGACAGCACCGCCGCATGGGCAAACGGAAAGGTGCACCCGGCGGTCAGATGGCCCGGCAGCACCTGTACGATGCCTTTTGTGGGCCGCACATCCCGGCTCATGCTCACGGAGTAGCCCTTGTCGGCAAGGTCGCGGGTGAGGGCGGCGGCACCCTTGGGCGTTCCGGAAAACAGGGTGACGGCATAGCCCTGCGCAATGAGGGGGTCAAGGTCTTCTCGCAGGGAGACAAGGTCGCCGTTCCAGTTGGGGGCGGCAAAGGCCTCGGCGTTGATGAGGTCTTTCAGCTTAAATTCGTTCATGCCGCGCAGGAAGTTCTCGCACAGCAGGGTGCTCTGCTTCTGGGCGGCAGCGGCAAGGTCGTCCATGGTCTGGTAGAGTACATCCAGCCCGGGGCAGAGCACACCCTCTTCCAACAGGCCGGTCAGCTCTTCGCTGCGACGGAACTCGGTGGCCTTCTGGGCATCCCGGATGCCGCCCACCTCGTCCAGAATGAACAGCGGTGTGTCCAGATGATCCAGCAGGGTGGCCGGGCTCGGATAGCGCAGGCCGTAGTATTTATCCATGGCTTCCGGCATCAGGCCGGAGTCCAGCTGAGCAAGGTCGGCTTCCGTGGCCTTTTCCAGTGCGGTGCGGTGCCGGCCGCGTGCCTTTTTGATGGCGGCACGCAGGGCCTCGGCAGTCTCGGCGGTATCGCCGAACAGCACCTCGCGGGCAGGGGAAAGATAGATCTTTTCCAGTGCGCTGTCCCGCCGCTGGGTGAGCAGGTCGAAGGAAGAAATGGAATCGATCTCGTCGTCCCAGTACTCCACGCGGGCAGGCTGGCGCATATCCGGCGCATAGATATCCACGATATCGCCGCGCACACTGAACTGTCCCGGGCCGTCCACCTGACTGCGCCGCACATACCCGGCGGCGAACAGCCGGGCCACAAGACCCTCGCGGTTGTACACCATGCCGGGTTTGAGGGTAAGAGTGTTCTTTAAAAATTCATCCCGGGGCACGGTGTACTGCAACAGCGCTTCGGCGGGCACGCAGACCGCGTTCAGCCGCCCGCCTGCAAGGGAGCCCAGCACCGAAAGGCGGCGGTACTCGTACTCGCGGCCCGCGCCCTCCACTGGGCGCAGCATAAAGTCCCGGGGCGGGAACACGGCGGCAGAAAGGCCCAACGCCTTGAGGTCGTCCGCAAAGTGGGTGGCCTCGGCCTCGCCGGGGGTCACGATGCACAGCACCCGGCCAAGGTCTTTTTGCAGCGCGGCGTACAGCAGGGCACGGCCTGCGGGCGGCAGACCGAACAGCGCTGCCGGGCCGGGCTGTGCAAAGCTGGCGGCGATCTTCTGATATTCCGGTGTGGCCTTGAGTAAGGCTTCGTACATGGAAAAACCTCCTTTCTCGAAACCCTCTCAGTCATCGCTGGCGCGATGCCAGCTCCCCCGAAGGGGGAGCTTTTGACAAAGAGATCTCGTTTATCATTTAAGGGAAAGTTTATGGGGTGATGCGGAAAAGCTCCCCCCTCGGGGGAGCTGTCGCCGTTAGGCGACTGAGAGGGTTCGTTCCGCTTTACCCGTTATACTTGCTTTGTGCCAGACTCAGCTTGCCGTCCATGATGAGCTTTGCGGCGGCTTCCAGATCAGGGTAGCGGCCGCTCAGAGCCTTGGCATCCTCTGCCGGGAACTTGCCCAGCACCCACGCGGCAAGGTCGTAGTCCGGGTGGGGCTTGGCACCCACGCCGATGCGGATGCGGGGGAAGTTCTCCCCGCCCAAGCGGGCGATGATGCTCTTCAGGCCGTTATGTCCGCCTGCGGAGCCGGAGGGCCGGATGCGCAGCTTGCCGGGGTTCTGGGTGATATCGTCGCACAGAACGATGACGTGGTCGGCAGGAATCTTGAAAAAGCCCGCCGTGGGGGCGATGGAGTCGCCCGAAAGGTTCATGTAGGTCAGAGGCTTGAGCAGCACCACCTTGTGGCCGTCCACTTCGCCCTGACCCCACAGGCCTTCAAATTTGGTTTTGCTGACCGAAATGCCCCACTTGTCGGCCAGATAGTCCAGCGCGGCATAGCCCGCATTGTGGCGGGTGCCGTCGTATTTTGTTTCCGGGTTGCCAAGACCGGCAATCAGCCAGATGTCATTTGTATTCATGAGTGTTATATTTTCCTTTTTGTGATAAATTGTCCGATGCAAGTCCTAAGTATAACATACGCGCGTGCAAAAAGATATACATTATAAGCGAAAAAGATGCACCTGCAAACAAAAACCGCCGCGCAGGGCCATCCTGTGCAGCGGTCTGTACGCGAAAAACGGACAGCTTACTTGCTCTGCTCGTCTTCCAGCTTCTTTTTTTTGGCAATGTAGGCTTCCATCTTGGGCTCTGCCCAGCCCTCCAGATTGGTCTGGCGCTCCCGGGCGATGCCCAGCGCCTGTGCGGGCACGTCCTTGGTGATGGTGCTGCCGGCGGCGGTGTAGGCACCATCGCCCACCTTCACGGGGGCCACAAGGTTCGTGTTGCAGCCGATGAAGCAGTAATCGCCGATCGTAGTGCGGAACTTATCCTTGCCGTCGTAGTTGCAGGTGACGGTGCCGCAGCCGAAGTTGCAGTACTTGCCCACATCGCTGTCGCCGATGTAGGTCAGGTGGCTCACCGTGTTGCCACGGGCAAAGTTGGAGTTCTTGGTTTCTACATAGGCACCCAGATGCACGCCGTAGTCGGTGACGGTGTTCACCCGCACATGGGTGAAGGGGCCGATGTTGTTGTGAGGGCCGATGTGGCTGCTGTACACCTGACTGGCGTTGACGGTGCTGCCCTCGTCTACGATGCTGTCCTCAATGAGGGTGTTGGGGCCGATGATGCAGCCCGCACCGATGACCGTTCTGCCGCGCAGGATGGTACCGGCCAGAATGACGGCACCCGGGGCGATGACCACGTCCGGTGCGATCTGCACGGTGCGGCTGTCGATGATCACGCCGTTTGCGATGTGCTGCAGCAGAATGACCTCGCGGGCGGCTTCGGCGGCATCCAGCTGCTCACGCGCTGCATTCAGCGCAGCAGAAGAAACAGAATTTTCCATACGATAGATCTCCCTTCCGGCACGGCGGCTCCCGGCGGGCGGATGATAAGGCCCGACCCGGAAAAATGATGCATCCATATCCAAAGATGGATACAACAGAAGCTTTGCGCCGACAAAAAAGAAAAGCTGAAATTACAGGGATAGAAAGTTGTATCCAACAGACGGATAATCCGCGTCAGAAAACGAAAAACCTCTCGAACTTTCTCCCATTTTATACTACCTTAAAACTTGGCAAATTTCAAGGGATTTGCATAAAAAATAACAGACAAATTCGGGATTTTGCATGGTGGAAAGGAATGGATTTTCTGGTATAATAGTTTAGCATTCACAAACAATGTTCATCGGTCGAGTTTTTAAGACAAGGCAAACGATGAGACTGCGGTGCAGCTGTGCTGCAGTCACGAATGGGAGGTAAACAACGCATGAGCAAAAAGTATCTGTACTACTTCAGCGAAGGCAATGATGCTTTCGGCGGCGACAAAGTCACCATGAAGAATACTCTGGGCGGCAAGGGTGCTGGTCTGGCAGAAATGACCGCAGCCGGTATGCCGGTGCCGCAGGGTTTCACCATCACCACCGACGCCTGCACCCAGTATTATGCAGACGGCCGTCAGATCAATGACGAGATCACTGCTGATATCTTTGAGCACCTCAAGGGTCTGGAAGAGATCACCGGCAAGAAGTTCGGCGATAACCAGAACCCCCTGCTGGTCTCCGTCCGTTCCGGCGCACGTCAGTCCATGCCCGGCATGATGGACACCATCCTGAACCTGGGCCTGAACGACGAGGCTGTTGAAGGTCTGGCAAAGAAGACCGGCAACGCCCGTTTTGCATACGACTGCTACCGCCGCTTTGTGCAGATGTTCGCGGACGTCGTTATGATGGTCCCGAAGAGCCTGTTCGAGGTCGAGATCGACAAGATGAAGGAAGCCAAGGGCGTCAAGAACGACGTTGACCTGACTGCTGATGACCTGAAGGAACTGGTCGGTGTCTTCAAGAAGATCTACGAAGAGAACGAGGGCAAGCCGTTCCCCCAGGATCCCCGTGATCAGCTGATCGAGGCTGTCAAGGCCGTCTTCCGCAGCTGGGACAACCCCCGCGCAAATGTCTATCGTAAGATGAACGAGATCCCCTACGAGTGGGGCACCGCAGTCAACGTTCAGCAGATGGCATTCGGCAACTCCGGCGACCGCTCCGGCACCGGCGTTGCATTCACCCGTGACCCCGCCACCGGCGCTAAGAAGCTGATGGGCGAGTACCTGATCAATGCACAGGGCGAGGATGTTGTTGCCGGTGTGCGCACTCCTTCTCCCATCAGCCACCTGAAGGATCAGATGCCTGAGGTGTACGATCAGTTCGTTGAGATCGCGACCCGTCTGGAGAACTACTTCCGCGATATGCAGGATATGGAGTTCACCATCGAGGACGGCCATCTGTACATGCTGCAGACCCGTAACGGCAAGCGTACCGCACAGGCTGCTCTGCAGATCGCCTGCGATCTGGTGGACGAGGGCATGATCACCGAGCAGGAAGCTGTCCTGCGCGTGGAGCCCAAGCAGCTGGATACCCTGCTGCATCCCCAGTTCGACGCCGCTGCCCTGAAGGCCGCCGAGGTCGTCGGCAAGGGTCTGGCAGCTTCTCCCGGTTCTGCCTGCGGCCAGATCGTCTTTACTGCTGAAGAGGCAGAGGAGATGGTCAAGTCCGGTAAGATGAAGAAGGTCGTTCTGGTCCGTCTGGAGACCAGCCCCGAGGATATCGTGGGCATGCAGGTCTCTCAGGGCATCCTGACCGTCCGCGGCGGCATGACCAGCCACGCAGCTGTTGTTGCCCGTGGTATGGGCACCTGCTGTGTCTCCGGCTGCGGCAATGATAACGAGGTCAAGATCGACGAGGAAGCAAAGACCTTCGAAATCAATGGCCACAAGTTCGCCGAGGGTGACTGGATCTCCATCGACGGCTCTACCGGCAACATCTACGGCGAGCAGGTCGCTACCGTGGCCGCTACCGGCAATAAGAACTTCAACCGCTTCATGGGCTGGGCAGACGCTGCTCGTCAGCTGCTGGTCATGACCAACGCTGATAACCCGCGCGACGCACAGCAGGCAGTGGATCTGGGTGCTGAGGGCATCGGCCTGTGCCGTACCGAGCACATGTTCTTCGCAGAGGATCGCATCAAGGCTGTGCGTGAGATGATCTGCGCACGTACCGTGGAAGAGCGCGAAGCTGCTCTGGCCAAGGTCGAGCCGTTCCAGCAGGGTGACTTCGAGGCCATGTACCGCATCATGGGTGAGCGCCCGATGACCATTCGTTATCTGGATCCGCCTCTGCACGAGTTCCTGCCCACCAAGGACGAGGACATCAAGGAGCTGGCTGCCGATATGGGCATGACCTTTGATGACCTGAAGAACGTGGTTACTTCTCTGCACGAGTTCAACCCCATGATGGGTCACCGTGGCTGCCGTCTGGCCGTCACCTATCCCGAGATCGCTGCTATGCAGACCCGCGCTGTGATTAAGGCTGCCCTGAACGTCTCTGCTGAGACCGGCCATGTGATCACCCCGCACATCATGATCCCGCTGGTTGGCGAGGTCAAGGAGCTGAAGTTCGTCAAGGACGTTGTGGTCAAGGTCGCAGACGAACTGATCGCTGCTGCAGGCGTTGATATGAAGTATCAGGTCGGTACCATGATCGAGATCCCCCGTGCAGCCCTGACTGCCGGCGAGATCGCCAAGGAAGCCGAGTTCTTCAGCTTCGGCACCAACGACCTGACCCAGATGACCTTCGGCTTCAGCCGTGATGATGCCGCCAAGTTCCTGGGCGCATACTACGAGAACAAGATCTACGAGAGCGATCCGTTCCAGCATCTGGATCAGATCGGCGTTGGCAAGCTGGTCAAGATGGCTGCCCACGACGGCCGCGAGACCCGTCCCGATCTGGGTCTGGGCATCTGCGGCGAGCACGGCGGCGACCCCACGAGCGTGGAGTTCTGCCACAATGTCGGTCTGGACTACGTCAGCTGCTCTCCCTTCCGTGTGCCTATCGCACGTCTGGCTGCCGCTCAGGCTGCTATTAAAAATCCCAGAAAGTAAGATTGTTGCATGAAGATGCACTAATCGCGCAGAACATGGGAAGATAAGCGTATGATAAACCTCCCCGGTGAAACTGAATGGTTTTGCCGGGGAGGTTTTTGTATTTTGGGAGGAAGATCATGAAGAAAACAGAACTGGTCCAATTCAAAGAGGAATATGAGAGTGCAGTGCGTAATGTTGATGAAATTATAAATAACCCATATACTGCAATTTTACTGAAATATAAGAAAGCAGAGGAAAGCAATTATTGTATCAAATTTAGGCAATACGCGTTGAGATATTGGGGGCAACTTCACGGTGTAGATTTTTCTGAATTTGGAGATAAAGATATTACAGTCGATGAATTTAACCATGCACTTTCGATGGCTCAAATTGAAAAGAAGACGGATTTTGAAGGTGGCGGGGGAAATGCTGAAAATAACATAATTGATCAAATAAAACGAAGATTAAATGTTATTTTATTTGGAGTGGTAAAGCCGGAAGATGATAGAAAAATCAAAATAGGCAAAGACGCGATGCTTAGTGCTTCAAATATAGTTTTCTTTGATGAGTTGTTGAAAATAGACGTAAGGGATTTGCAAAAGATTATAGATGACAGAGAGCGTGGAAATATAACAGGCTTACAAAGGATACATGCGAGTGCAGGAAGCTGTGAGCGTAATGAAGAAAGATGGGTAGACGACTACTACAGGGAACTGATAGTTCGAGGACTTTGTTCTTTAGGGGAAAATCCGAAGATTAAAGTTAGCCTTAGAGATGTGCAGGATAGAATAGACTCACTTTACCCGAGCGAAGAAGAAAATGACAGCTCAGAAGAATTTGAAGGCTGGGAAGTGATGGAATGGCTTGGTGATGAATTGCATTTTTGCGAAGTAAATTACCCGCAGACATCTTTAGTGAATAGAGTTACCTATGATAGAATTTTAAAAGCACTTGTGGAATGCAAAGAAAAAATCGAGGATTGCGTTGAAGAATTAGATAATATAAAATGCATAATGGAAGGAAGTCGAGAAGAAAGTAAAGGGTAAAAAAATCTGTTAAAGAAAAAGAGAGAATCACTGGAACCAATATAGGTCGCTTTGTCGAGCTGTAACGGTTTTGGTGATTTTTTCTTTTTGAAAATATGAATAAAGTGTTAATGGAATAGTGCGAAAAAACCGAAAAAAGGGGAATCCATGCTGATTTTAGAGGACTCGATAAAAAGATATAATAACTAACGTGAAGACAACGTGGCCACAGTTGAAACACAAAACAATTCAAATTTGAGAGGAGATTTACTATGAAAAACAATATGGACTACTTCAAGACTATGAACGAGAAAGATCTTGACCTTACAAAAACCGCTGTTGACTGGACGGATAAAGCCTTTAGAGGCAACGGTGACTGCGCAGCGATTGCAAGAACAACGGGTAAAACTTGTAAAGTTGTATTGCGCGATGGCGAAGACACGTCGTTTCTTGAAGGTATCCATATAAAGCGGACGATTTGCAGACGGTTTTGCCGAAAAATGCAAAACTTGAAGAGGGAACGCTTGTGGTTGTAACATTCACAGATACACCGGAAGACGTTTTCGACAAGTGGATTATCGAGAGCAGCATTGAACTGAAACCGTTGGAGGAGACAGATGAAGAAGGCACGCACAGCATCAAGATTATGATGCCAGCGTGCGAAGTTACTATAACTGCGATGGCAAATCCAGTTGCTCCAGAGCAGCCAGATAATCCCGGAGATGGAAGCAGCGCAGGTGGAGCAGCAGCGGTGATTGGAGGTGTAGTGATTGCAGGTGTTGTAATTGGCGCAGGCATAGTGGCTGCAAATCACTATATCACTACAAACCTACCCAAAGGATTTGATCTTCCAACAACACGCCAACAGCTGGCAGTAGTTCTGTGGAACATGGCAGGAAAACCAGAAGTGACTCCTGCGAAAAACTATACAGACGTTGAAAATGTTGAAGCTCAGAAAGCGGTACATTGGGTCGTTGAAAATCAACTGATGGAGCCGGAAAGCGAGAATGTGTTTGGTGCACAGAAATCGGTTGGCAAACTGAAGATTCTCCAGTTGATGATAAAAACAAACAACCTGATGCAGGCAAAAGTTCAATGATCTGAAATAGTATAATTAAGTTGCCAAAGGCCTCTGTTCTCTTATAGTAGGGAACAGAGGCCTTTGTGTTTTTTCTGTCTTGCTCTGCATAAATGCAGTAAACATGGCAGCGGTGCGATGGCTGCTCTGGAGAAATTCAAGTATCGAGCAATCACAGAGATAACGAATAATCTCAAAATATCCTAGGCACACGCTATCGGGAACTGAAGTGCTTTATGGGCAATGAAACTTTCATAAAAGCAAAATTAGGAAGAAATTTTCTGAAACGCTGGAATAAAAACCGAAAATAGGCTATAATAATAGCAGGAAGGAGTTGAAAGAATGCTTTGCCAGTTTTCTTTTCAGAATTTTAAGTCTTATAAGGATGAAACTACATTCGATTTCCGCGCAATGGCGATTCCAGAGTTTCAGGATGCCTTGATTCGGCGGGAGAAAGCGGAAGATTTGCTTCCAGTTAGCGCGGTCTATGGCCCTAATGGTGGCGGCAAGACAAATCTGCTTCAGGCATTCTTTTGCCTGATTAACCTTGTTGTAAAGCCGATCCATGCATTGGAGAAGAACCGACAGCCGATGATCTTCCAGCAGGGCAGCAGTGTGGCTCCCTTTATGCTGGATGAAAGCTCTGCAAATGAACCTACGATTTTTCAGGTGTTCTTCCGTGTCGGCGAGAAGGAGTACCAGTATTACATTTCACTCAAGGAAGAAATTGTTTTTGAGTCTCTGCTGTGGCGCACTCTTGGGGGCAAGAAGACGGGTCTGATTTTTGAGCGAGATGGTCAGAAGATTGAATTGGGTGCGAGTATCAGTAAGGCGAGCATCAATCTGGATGTCAACCCGAAGATGCCGTATCTTTCTTTTTTGGCGATCAATTACAATATCCCTGTGATTGCAGAAGTGCAAAATTGGTTTGAATCCTGTATTACGCAGAGCTATGCGAACCCCAGAGCGGAAAATATTGTGCTGGTGTCCAAGAATGAAGCAACCAAGGAAAGCCTGATTCATGCACTGAATGATGTAGGCATTGATTTGTCCGGCTATCGCTATGATGAGGACAGCAAGCATTTGTTTACGCAAAGAACGATCAACGGCAAGGTCTACGAGCTTCCCTTTGAAGCAGAGTCGGATGGAACTAAGAAAATGATTGCAGCCTTGCCGGTTCTGATGGTAGCATTGCAGGAAGGACGCACAGTGGTTGTGGACGAGCTGGATGCCAAGCTGCATCCGAAGCTGCTTCGGTATGTGATTCAGATGTTCAAGAACCCGGAACTGAACAAGAAGGGCGCACAGCTGCTGTTCAGTTCTCACGACCTGACCACGATGAAGAATACCGTTTTCCGCCGCGATGAAATTTGGTTTGCCGCGATGAATGACAATCATGAGAGCGAGATTTATTCGCTTTACGAATTCCGGCAGGAGGACAATACTCGCGTCAAGAGCACAGCGGCCTTTGACAAGCAGTATCTGGAAGGCCGATATGGTGCAGACCCCTATCTTTCCAATATGCTGACAGGGAGGGATTGGGCATGAGTCTGAAACCTCCAAAGAAAAGTGACCTTGCGAAAAGCTGGATGAAGGATCGCCGCGATAAAGCGAGGATGATTCAGCCGGAATACCACTTGATTGCATCTGAAGGTACAGAAACCGAGCCGCAGTATTTTGGCGCAATTCAACGGATTATCAATTCTAAATACCGTGATAGAATCCAGCTAAAGGTAGAGGGCATTGGCGACAATACGGTGAATTTGTTGATGAAAGCTCGTCAATACGTTCAGAATAACGGCATTGTGTTTAAGCACGTCTGGATTGTCTATGACACAGATGATTTTCCGGCAGAAAATATCGACATGGTAGCACAGCTGTGCGAAGAATACAGTGCACAAGGTGAGACGATTTACCATGCTGTATGGTCGAACCAGTGCGTAGAACTGTGGTATTTGCTGCATTTTATGTATATGGATACTGATATTGACAGATCTCGTTACTGGCCGAAGCTGAGCGATTGGCTGAAAAACATTGGTGCAGGGAGTTACGAGAAGAACCGCCCGGATATGTATGAAGTGCTGCGACCTTACATGGACATTGCGATTGCCAATGCAAAGCGATTGGACAAGCAAAACGAAGGACGGAAGCCGTCTGAATCAGCACCCGGAACAAAAGTTTACGAACTGGTTGAGATGCTGAAGCCGTATTTGAAGTAGCTTTGTAATATGGCATTGAGTGATGCCACATGAATAAAAGCCCCGAAACTTATTTGAGTTTCGGGGCTTTATGTAAAAAAACTATGAGTGATTGCTTGCGACAACAGCAGAAAATTGCGATTCTGAAAGGTAAGGCGTTACTTGATATAAATCGATGTTTCTTCCGAACTTCTGTTGTAATTTGGATTTCAAGACGCCTGCAATAGTTTTTCCATAGGCATAAACGCGCTTGTTTTCATCGTATTTGCTCTGGGCAATCGTTATGAAACTACCATCACTCTTGTTTTTATTTAAACTTAGTCGATGCGTAAAAAATTTATTTTTGGATTTTTCATCCTGCTCGTTAATAGAGGAAAGCAAGAACTCTTGTGCTTCTGAAATTGTTAAAGGAAGACTTAAACGATTGCAAATTTCACACACGTGATTTTCATCGCAATAATACATTTCAACATCGTTGAATTTTGAAATAACACAAGTGACTCGAGAATCGAATTCGATAGCTCTTTTAGTTTCGGAAACCTCATCATCATATAATCCGTCACGATCACGATAGACAATAATCCTTAAGTCTGGATTGATATCTAATAAGAACTGAGCAAACATTTTTGCGGAGTCAATCTTGGTTACACTGTTATATGAATAAATCTGAAATTCATCTCGCGCATATCCTGATGCTTCTAATATTCCTCGTAAATATTTATGACTGGTTTCTGATGAGTCTTCAGTAAGGATAATGTACTTCAAGTCTCCGTTTCGAATATGATCATATTCATCTAAAGCACCCAATTCCAAAAGTCCGATATAGTGATTATACTCGGAATTAGAAACAGTTCCGTTCTTTACCAAGAAAAATTTGGCATCTTCTTGAAGAGCAGCCATCAGATGCCGTGAGTGAGTAGAAATAAGGACGGTAGTTTGTGTTTTATCAGAGATAGAAACCAGAAGTGTTGCAAGAGCGCGTTGATTGTCGGGGTGCAGATGAGAATCGGGTTCATCAAGAAGAAGCAGGGCGGGTTTGAAATAATTAACATATGCAGCAATTTGTGTTGCTTGAAGAACGCCCGTTCCTGCGAGATCAATAGGCAATAGTGGCGCAGAAGATGTTAGTCTGAATTTTATATCAATAAAACCATCGACCTCAGGTCTAGCGTTGATTTCAAATTCGATTTCTGGAAAAATAACTTTTATATCGGTTAAAAATCTACACCAGCCTTCATGGTCTTGACTCAGAAGATTGATAACATTGCGAAACACCGTATTGGAGTCACCTTTAGCCGCGATTCGGCGGACAACACCGACGGTTCGAATTTCTTCCTCAAAAGGAATTCCTGCAAGACCAGGGACATACATACAAAAAGGAGCCTCGAGGGATGCAAGCTTTTGACCTACATTTGCACCCTCAAAGCGAGCAGCAATATTTTTATTTCTGCCTTTTCGAAAAGTTGCAGTAGCAATATCACCGGAATCTTCTAAAAAAGAAACTGCAATGCCTAAATCTGAGTCTTCTTTAAGAACACCGCCTTGGGCGAGTGTATAAGGATCTTTTACAGGAGAGTATACTAATTGATCCGGATAGACAGAAGTTGCCCATACTCCATTTTTATCAAACTTTACATTTTGCGAATAGGTCTTAGCGGTTTGAGCAACAGATGTTGCAAATTGAAGAGCTTGAAGGACACTGCTTTTCCCAGCATTGTTAGTACCGACAAGAACATTTATTTTGCTTAAATCAAGGGTGGCGCTACTGATTGACTTGAAACGCTCAATTTTGACTTGCTTAACCATGTAGAAACCTCAGTTATGGTAGAAAGTAAATTTAACTGCAATTCTATAGGTATTCTACATCAAATACGGGGCCTTTGGCAAGAACAATGGAGAAATATAAGAGAATCTAGCACATTCGAAATGAAAATTCAAGCTGATTTGAACGCTCTGTAATTTTGGCACCCGCCCAGGCTGCGATTAAGTCTCCCCGGAAATAAAATCTGATAGGACAAAGAAGAAAAAAGCTCTTGGCTTCTGTAATGGAGGCCAAGAGCTTTTTTGCATCTTGTTTTGTAAGCGGAAAGAGGTTCCAATAATAGAAAAGAAAGCGTACATCGGTCGAATAAGGTGGTGGATTTATGAATGGTTTAAAGTTAAAAGAAGAAGTATTTATGCACAAAAAATGATCGATAAAATTGTAAAAAAGGCGAATGGAATCTCTATGAATTTTATGTTAACATCTTATTACAACACGTGATTCCTCGGAAGCGTCAGTTGTACTTGTGAACAAAGGATAGTGCTCGGTAGAGTGTCTATACCTGCAGGTATAATTATGACTGCAGTCCGAGGCTTTTTCTTTATCCGAAACGGAGAGGGTGGGTGTTATGCGAATTGTTCGGAAAATCAATAACAGTGCCGCTGTTGCTCAGGACTCCCGCGGGAAGGAACTGATCGTGATTGGTAAGGGCATCGGGTTTCCGGCGGTTCCATACGAACTGACGGATATGTCGCGGATAGACCGCACGTTTTACGATATCGACCCGCGTTATTTTGAGATGATCAGTACTCTTCCGCAGGAGATTCTTCTGGCGAGTGCCGACATTACAGAAGATGCGCAGGTCGTACTGAATACGACCCTTAACTCTAACCTGCCGCTGACACTGGCCGACCACCTGAACTTTGCGGTGGAGCGCTTTCGCAGCGGGTTGAACCTGACGATCCCCATTGCCTATGATATCCGTCATCTGTACCCCAATGAGTTTGATCTGGGCGTAAAAGCATTGGATATCCTGAAGGAATACACGGGGGTCTCACTTCCGGATTCCGAAGCGGTCAGCATTGCAATGCATTTGATCAATGCTGAAATCGAAAACAGCGAGATCCATTCCCTCGTAAAGGCGTTGGAGATTCAGGAAGGCGTGGAGTCCATTGTGGAGCGGGAAATGAACCTGAAACTGGATAAGGACAGCTACAGTTACTATCGGTTCACGATGCATATCCGCTATCTCATCCAACGGCTGATGAGCGGTACTCAGAGCGAAACGGGGAGTGGCAGCATGGTAAAGATGCTGGCCAATGATTACCCTAAAACATATATCTGTGCTAAAAAGATTGCGGCTTTCTTGCAAAAGCAGGAGAATTGGTGCTGTAATGATGAGGAGCTTCTCTATTTGATGTTGCATATCAACCGCGTCTGCCAGAAAAATATATAAACAGCTTCCGTTGCTTGGAGCGGCACTCGCCATTTGCGGGACGTGATCCGGGAACAGAGCGCATCCGACCTGAAAACGCTTGCGTTTTCAGGTAGTTTGAAGGCGCTTTGTGCCCGGATCTTTTATTACATATTGAATGAATAGCGGTGCAGGGCCCGCATCGTTTTTCAGATAAAAAATCAGGAGGATTAGCCATGAAACAGGATGCATTCTTTCAAACTATCATACATCACATCGGTGGTGAAGGCAATGTTGCACGAAAACGTTTTGACGGAGAGCACCTGTATGTCACTGTGAAAGACAGCGGTATGGCAGATCTAGAAGAACTGAACCGTTTGGATGGGGTTTCCGGTACGGAACTGAACCGGAACATTCTGTCCGTTACCATCCAGGAAGATTTTTTGGAGGATGTTACAATGGCAAAAGATTTCAAACAGCTGGCGCAGAATATCATGACGTTGGCTGGAGCAAAGGAAAATGTTACTTCCGTATTTCACTGCATGACCCGTCTGCGCATGACGGTCAAGGACGTCAAGAAGGTAGACCAGAAAGCTATCAATGATCTGGACGGTGTGTTGGGCGTCACCTATCAGGGCGGTCAGCTGCAGGTCATCATCGGCAAGGATCTGCTGAAGGTTTATGAAGAGGTGCTGAAGCTGGGCTACAGCGATGGCGGCGCTGTGGACGAAAAACTGGACGGTGACCTGAAAGGCGAAAAGATTTCGGTTGGGCAGGCAGTGATTGGTTACATTTCCGCTGCCGTACAGCCTATGGTTCCGGCACTGATCGGCGGCGGTATGATCAAGGTGTTCCTGCTGCTGATCTCCAAGGTTTATGCTCCCTTTGCGGACAGTTCTACTTATACGCTGCTGAGCATCGTGGGCAATGCGGTATTTTATTTCATGCCCATTTTGGTCGCTTATGGAGCGGCCAAGAAACTGGGTGCGACCCCCACGTATTCCATGGTCGTGGCCGGTGCACTGGTCGCTCCTGAATGGACGGCTATTGTAAGTGCTGGCAATCCAGTCACCATGTTTGGTATCAATGTTGCCCTGAAAGGATACGGCAGTTCTCTGCTTCCTGCGCTGCTGCTGGCAATCGTTGCGTATTATGTGGAAAAATTCCTGAACAAAGTGATCCCCGGCGTGTTCAAGCCTATCTTTGTCGGTACGTTGACAATGGCCGCCACCTATGCCGTCTCGATCCTTGCACTGGCGCCTCTGGGTCAGCTGGCAGGTACCTATGTCACCGCCGCGATCCTGTGGTTGTATAACATTGCAGGCCCCATCACGGTTGCTCTGTTTACGGCTCTGTTCCCCTATATGGTCATGACCGGTATGCACATGACCTTGGGAGCTCCCATGATCCAGCTGCTGTCGGAAACTGGTTTTGATCCCCTGTTCCGCCCCGGTATGCTGCTGTCCAACATGGCAGAAGGCGGCGCTTCTCTGGGTATCGCTATCAAGGCAAAGGACAAGGCAATCAAATCCGAAGCACTGTCCGTTGCAGTGGGCTGCATCTTTGCTAGTGTGACCGAGCCGGCCATTTACGGTTTTAACCTGCCGCTGAAGAAACCTATGTGGGCTGTTTCCCTCGGCGGCGCCATCGGTGGTGTCGTGGCCGCTCTGCTGGGTGCCCATAACTACGAGTATGGTTCTTCTTCCCTGTTTGCCCTGCCGATCTTTGAGGATACCATCGTGGCTATGGTTATTGCAATCATCGTGACGATCGTAGCATCCTGTGTACTTACGATTTTCTTTGGCTTTGACGAGGAAATCTTGAAGAAACACTGATCTCAAAATTTTGTTCGCCCCGGGGAGCGCATGCGTCCCGGGGCGTTGGAGGTATTATGAAACTTAAGTCCAATTTTTTGTGGGGTGGAGCACTTGCGGCTAACCAGTGCGAGGGTGCCTGGCAGGAAGACGGCAGGCTGCCTGCGTCTGCTGACTTTCTGCCGGATGCAGCCCACGGCAGATGGAATGCCATGCTGCATCCGGGAAACATTCTGGAAACGCGGTACGATTATTATCCTAGTCGGGAAGCAATTGATTTTTATCATCGATACAAAGAGGATATCCGCCTTCTTGCAGAGAGCGGGATCAAGGCGCTGCGTTTGTCCATTTCATGGACGCGGATCTATCCGACCGGGGAAGAGAACGCCCCGAACGAAGATGGCCTGCGTTTTTACGAGGAACTGTTTACGGAGTGTTGTAGGTACGGGATAGAGCCGGTGGTCACCCTGTGCCACTTTGATGTGCCGGAAGCCCTGATCCGGAAATATGGTGCCTGGGCAGACCGCAGGCTGATTGCACTGTATGGAAAATATGCTGCCACCGTGTTTGACCGCTACCGGAATCTGGTAAAATACTGGATGACCTTCAATGAGATCAACATGATCACCCACATCCCTTATCTGGGCGGTGGCCTGCTGGTGGACAAGGACGACCCGGAGTTCAACCAGATCGTGTACAATGCCGCGCATAACCAGCTGGTGGCAAGTGCCTGCGCGGTGCGGATCGGTAAAAAAATCAATCCGAATTTCCAAATTGGATGCATGATGGCGGCCGGAAGCTTTTATCCCTATTCCTGTAACCCCAATGATGTGATGGAAGCACGTATCAGTAACAACAAAAATTACATTTTTCCGGATGTCCAATTGAACGGCTGTTACTCCGGATTCGCCCGGAATTACTTTGCAAAATTGGGCATCACGCTGGACGAACAGCCGGGTGATGACGAACTTCTGGCTCAGAACACCTGCGATTTTCTGGGATTCAGTTACTATTCCTCCAGGCTGATCTCCACGGATCCGGAGCATCTGAAAAATGTGGCGGATGGCAACGCCATTACTACCCTGCGCAACCCGTATCTGCAGATCACGAAATGGGGACGTCAGATCGACCCGGTCGGCCTGCGCGTGACCATGAATGATCTGTATGATCGCTATCACAAGCCGTTGTTCATTGTGGAAAACGGTTTGGGCGTGGAGGATACTCTGGAAGTGGACGGTTCCGTCCATGACCCCTACCGGGTGGAGTATCTCGATGCTCATATCACCCAGATGAAAAAAGCCGTTCTGGAGGACGGCATTCCCTGCATGGGATATCTGGTCTGGGGCATCATCGATCTGGTCAGCGCGGGCGGCGGTGAAATGGATAAGCGGTACGGACTGGTCTATGTAAATAAACATAACGACGGCACCGGAGACCTCGCCCGCTACAAAAAAGATTCTTTTGGTTGGTATGCACAGAAGATTCGGGAAGAGTGCTATGAATAAAGCGTATAAGCAGTATTTTGATCTGATATTTGGCTCTACACTACTGACTCTGGGTATCTACCTGTTTGTCACCCCCAATGGTATCAACTTTGGCGGTGTGATTGGCCTGGCTCAGATTATAGAGATTTTTCTGCGTAGGTTCATTGCAATCCGCAGTGATGCAAACCTTGTTGGCATGATCAATTTACTCATCAATGTACCGCTGTTCCTGATAGGATACCGGGTCATGAGCCGCAGGTTCTGCATCAAAACCATGCTCTCGGTAGCAGTGCAGACGTTGCTTCTCTCAGTACTTCCGCCGCTCAAAGCACCCCTTGTGGAGGATGTGCTGCTAAACTGTATCTTCGGCGCTATTCTCTGTGGTGTAGGTGTCGGCTATGCGCTGCGGGGCAGTGGGTGCTGTGGCGGCATGGACATTGCATGCATGTGTCTGGTAAAGAAATACCCGGATTTTAAAAGCGGACGGCTTTCTATTTATGTCAATGCGGTTCTCTTTTCGGTCTGCCTATTCCTTTTTGATTTGGAAACTACGATGTACTCCATCATCTTTGTGGCAATTCTGTATACGGTGGCAGATAGGTTTCACGATCAGAACATCAATGTGGCGGCCCTGATATTTACGGATGTTTCCACTGTGCAGACTGAAATCCTGCAGAAGATGGGACGCGGCGTCACCTTCTGGAACGGATACGGTGCGTACACCAACCACCCTAAGAAGATCCTTTTCTGTGCCGTGAACAAGTATGAAATCGGGGAGCTGCAGGAAATTATTCACGAGCAAGATCCCAGTGCCTTCGTCACATTCTTTGTAGGTCCTCTGGTCCATGGCGGATTTGAAAAAAGGCTATGAGATTGAGGGTAATCGCATAGAACAAATGAAGCGAGGAACGCTCTGTAATTTTGGCACCTGCCCAGGCTGCTATCAAAAATCCCCGCAAGTGATTGCGTAAGGGCTTAAAAAAGCACCAATAAAATAAACGAACCGCCCCGGTTTCCGCAATGGAAGCCGGGGCGGTTTTTTATACAAAAAAGAAATCGTTTTTTTGTAGCTTTGATGAATTGGCGCAGAGTCATTGACAGCAGAAGGGCAGAAGCGTATCTTTGAAACAGAAAACGGAACCGGGCTATAAATAGCATGTTTCTTTACCTTGCGAGGACACTTTCGTTTTGATGAGGCACGACCCGGTGTGCCGCTTTTTTCATTTGCGGAGATAAAATACAAAAAGTACGGATTATAGTACACATTATCTGTTATGCTCGGTACATGGAAGGCACACACCGGAAAAGGAGCAAAAATGCGAAGGACGTTGAATAAAACAAGGTTTTTGGCCGGTAAAACGGACCCGGAAAATACCAGCCTGTGGCTGCCGCTCTGGATGCATCTGTGGGATACGGCGGGCATCATGGAGCGGCTAGTCCGGCAGTGGCTCCCCGAAAGCGTAAAACGGGCCATGGGCTTTGAGCGCGAGGAAGCGTTGCTCGCACATGCCCGGTTTTTGGGTGGAATCCATGATATAGGCAAGGCTACGGTAGCCTTTCAGGCAAATATCCTGCGCACCCTGCCGGAGGCGAGGCAGCGGCTGGAAACGTTGACGCCGCTGGACTGTCCTGAACAGAATCGCCGGGAGTCGCCGCATGCCCGGGCGGGCGAGGCAGTCCTGCTGTGGGATGACTGCCCCGGCGGGATCGCCTCCATTGTGGGGGCGCACCACGGCAAGCCACAGAGCTGCGCGGCGGTCGATGATCAGTTAGAGGGTTGGGAGAGCAACTACTACCCCAAGGGACAGAAAAAGGTCTGGGAGAACTTCTGGACAGAACTGCTCATGACTGTTTTGCAGGACTGTGGCTTTGACGACACAGCGGAGTTGGATGATCTGAATCCGCAGGAGGAAGTGCTTCTGACCGGACTTCTGATCATGGCAGACTGGATCGCCAGCAATACGGAATACTTTCCCCTGATCCCGGTAGAGGAGTTGGGCAGCATGGAGGATTACCCGGCGCGGGTGGACAGGGCTTGGGAAAAGCTGGCGCTGCCCTTCCCGTGGGAGGCACAGCCGGGCATCGCAGACCCGCAGGAGTTTGCGGTGCGGTTCGGCTTTGCGCCCAATGCGGTGCAGAGGGCTGTTCTGGAGGCTGTGGATACCGCAGCGGAACCGGGCATCCTGATTTTGGAAGCACAGATGGGCGTGGGTAAAACCGAGGCGGCGCTGGCCGCTGCGGAGGTCATGGCCAGCCGGTTCGGGCTGGGTGGTGTCTTTTTCGGGCTGCCCACACAGGCCACGGCAAACGGCATCTTTCCCCGGCTGCTTGGCTGGGCAGACACACAGTCTGAGGAGACGCTGCCGCAGGCTATAAAGCTGGCACACGGCATGGCAGAACTGAACGAGTGCTATCTGCGGCTGCAGGGGCGCGGGGTGCAGTTGGAGGAGGACGCGCAGGAAGCGCATCAGGTGCAGGTACACCAGTGGTTTCGGGGAAACAAGCAGGCACTGCTGGCAAACTTTGTGATTGGAACAGTGGATCAGTTGCTGCTGGCGGCACTTGCCCAGAAGCACGTTATGCTGCGGCATCTGGGGCTTGCGGGCAAGGTGGTCATTATTGACGAGTGCCACGCCTACGATACCTACATGAACTGCTATCTGGACCGTGCACTGGAATGGCTGGGCTGGTACAAGGCGCCGGTCATCCTGCTGTCAGCCACCCTGCCTGCCCGGCGGCGCGCGGAACTGGTCGAGGCTTACCAGCAGAAAAAGGCTGTCCCGGACGTCCCATGGAAAACCAGCTGCGGCTATCCGCTGCTGACATGGACGGACGGCGCAGAGGTAAAGCAGACGGCCATCCCACCAGACGCACCCGGTAAAACGGTGCAGCTGACCACGCTCACAGAGCCGGAGTTGCCCGCGCTGCTGCGCCGGAAGCTGGCAGAGGGCGGCTGCGCGGGAGTGATCGTCAACACGGTCAAAAAAGCGCAGAAGATCGCGCAGCTGCTGCGGGAAAGCCTGCCGGACAAAGAGGTGCAGCTGTTCCATGCGCAGTTCCTGATGCCGGACCGCGCAGCGCGGGAAAACCAGCTGATGGCACGCATTGGCAAGGGCTCTGAACCGGAGCGCCGGAACGACCTGATCGTGGTGGGCACGCAGGTGATGGAGCAGTCGCTGGACATTGATCTGGACGTTCTTGTTACAGAGCTTTGCCCCATGGATCTGCTGTTGCAGCGCATCGGACGGTTGCACCGTCACCGCCGCAGCCGCCCCGCCCCATTGCAGCAGGCCTGCTGCGCGGTGCTGGACACCGGGGAAGATGCCTTTGATGCGGGCAGCGAGGCGGTATATGGACAGTGGTTGCTCTGGCGCACCCGGAAGTTTCTGCCCCGGAGCATCCGGCTGCCGGAGGAAATCTCTCCGCTGGTGCAGCAGGTCTACGGCTGGGAGCGGGAAGCTCCCGGTGGAGCGCAGGGGGAGGAAATGCGCTGCGTATATGAGCAGACGCAGGAGAAAAAGAAAGCGCGCGCCGAGGCGTACCTTGTGCCGCAGCCGGAAACGCACCGGCTGGCGCAGTTGAATACGCTGGACGACTGGATGCAGAACGAGGGTGCCCGCTCCGACCCGGCGGCGCGGGCAGCAGTGCGGGACGGCGACCCCTCGGTAGAGGTGCTTGTAATGCAGTGTCGGGCAGACGGCAGCATCCACTTTCTGCCGTGGCAGGAGGGTGGCAGCGCCGTAGCTGCTGACAGCCCGCCCCCGCCGGAAACGGCACTGAAGATTGCCCGGCAGAAGCTGCGGCTCCCGGCGGTGTTCGGCAAAGCGTGGAAGGTGGATAGGGTCATCCGGGAGTTGGAAGCGGATAACCGCAGCCGCCTTGCGGCGTGGCAGCTGTCGCCGCTGCTGCACGGAGAACTGATCCTGCTGCTGGATGAAAACCTGACTGCCCGGCTTGCGGGCATGGAACTTTGTTATGACCGTGAAAACGGCCTGACCTACCAAAAGGAGGAAACGGATGAAGGAAATTGAATTCAACCTGCTGACCGAACCGTGGATACGGGTGCGGCTGCGGGACAACACGGTGCGGGAGGTGTCCCTGACCGAGGCGCTGGTGTCGGCGCAGGATTATGTGGACCTTGCGGGCGAGATGCCCACCCAGAACGCCGCCGTGCTGCGGCTGTTGCTGGCGGTGCTGTTCACCGTGTTCTCCCGGGTGGATGCAAAGGGGAAACCCCAACCGCTGGCACAGAGCGATGATGCACTGGAGCGCTGGAGCGAGCTGTGGCAGCTTGGGCGTTTCCCGGCAGAGCCTGTCCGGGACTATCTGGAGCAGTGGAAGGACCGCTTCTGGCTGTTTCACCCGACACACCCCTTCTGGCAGGTGCCGCAGGCAAAGATCGGCACGGAATACGGCGCGGCCAAACTCAACGGTGAAATGTCGGAAAGCAGCAATAAACTCCGGCTCTTTCCACTGTATGCGGGGCAGAGCAAGGAGCAGCTGAGCTATCCGCAGGCGGCGCGGTGGCTGCTGTGCGTGAACGGCTATGATGACACCTCCGCGAAGCCAAAAGGAAAGGGACTTCCGTCAGTAGGAGCCGGGTGGCTGGGCAAAATCGGTTTTATTCAGGCACAGGGCGATAATCTGTACGAGACCCTGATGCTGAACCTGACGCTGCTGCGCGACAGCCGGGAATGCTGGGGCGAAAGCAAGCCCTGTTGGGAATTGGAAGCACCAAAGAGCGCGGAACGGACAGAAATTTGCTGCCCGGACAACCCGGCACAGCTGCTCACCCTGCAATCCAGAAGGCTGTTGCTGCACAGGACAGGGGAGAATGTGGATGGGTTCTGTCTGCTGGGAGGAGATTTCTTCCCCAGAGAAAACGTCTTTGCCGAACAGATGACCATCTGGCGCACGATGCCAATCAAGAAAAATGAACCGGTGGTGTTTGTGCCCTGTCGTCATGACCCGGCTAAACAATTCTGGCGGGAGTTCCCGGCGGTCTTTTGTCAGGACAGCGGGCATCGCCCGGGCGTTGTATGCTGGATCGAAAAGTTGCAGGAAAAGAGATTGAAACTTCTGGATCCCCGCAGAAAGGTACATTTCCGCATCTCCGGTGTCCAATATGGCGATAAGGACTTCTTTGTAAATGATTCTTTCAGCGACAGCCTGACCTTTCAGGCAGGGATCCTGGATGAGATAGGGCGTCCATGGCAGAGTCGGATCGTCAGAGAAATCGAGCGCTGTGAACAGACAGCGGCGCTGGTCGGACATTTTGCGCAGGAACTGGCAATTGCCGCCGGTGACCGGAATGAAAATGCAGGCGGCGCGGTTTGTGCACAATTCTACTTTGCAGTGGATCAGCCTTTTCGGCAGTGGCTGCAGGCAATCGACCCGGAGCAGGACGACCCGGATGAGGCAGCGCTGCGTTGGCAGGCGCAGGCGCGAAACATCGCGGAAAAGCTGGGAAAACAGATGGTGATGGAGGCCGGAAATGCCGCCCTGAAGGGACACCGCATTGTGGTGGATAAGGATAAAAAGACCGAGCGCACCATCCTGTATACCTCGCCAAAGGCCTATAATCGTTTCCGCACAAGGCTTTGGGAGATCTATCCCAAAACAGAACCATAAAGGGAGAATTGTATGAAAACACAGGACGTCAAACTATATGCGGCGCAGCAGCTGCACAGGCTTCAGGCTCTGCCGGACAACCAGCGGCGGGCAGAACTGGCAAAGCTGCGTCGGGGCATCGGCCACGTACCCGGAGAGCTGCCGGAACTGTGGGGATGTTTTTTGCTGGGAATGCCGGAAAGCTTTCAGGGCCGCAGTGCTCCCTCGGCGGCAGAGTGGGCGGTCTGCCTCGCCCTGACCCTGTATGCTATGCATCAGCAGGGGAACGACCGCCTTATGAACTGCCCCGGCAACACGCTGGGGCGTGCGGTGCGGCAGCTGGCAGAGCGGAACAGTGCCGGACAGGACTGGACCGAGGCCAGCGTGCTGCGGCGGTTCAACGCGCTGGCCACCGCAGAAGAAATCACCGAGATCAGCCACCATCTGCGGGGCATGATCCAGCTGTTGAGCGCGGCAAAGGATGGCGGCATCCCGCTGGATTATCCGCAGCTTGCGGCAGACCTGTATGAATTGCAATGCACCGACCCGCGGTATGCGCAGACCCCCGCCAATGTCCGTCTGCGGTGGGGACAGGACCTGTACCGCGACCCGAAGCCTGCACCGGATGAGAAAGAAAAGGAGAATTGATCATGAATAAGCGCCTGTATGTTGATTTCCACATTTTGCAGACCGTACCGCCCAGCTGCATCAACCGGGACGATACGGGCAGCCCCAAAACAGCCGTGTACGGCGGTGTGCTCCGCGCCAGAGTTTCCTCACAGGCATGGAAGCATGCCATGCGCGCAGCCTTTGCGGAGAATGCTCAGCTGGACGTGGGCAAGCGCACCAAAAAGGCCGCCGATCTGGTGAAGGAGCAGATCCTTGCACTGGTCCCGGAACTGGATGCAGCAGACAAGCTGGCAAAGAAAGCGCTGGAGAATGCGGGCATCAAGTTCGATGAAAAGAGCAAGAAGGATGATACGGTCACCAAGGCGCTGTTCTTCATGAGCACTGCGCAGGCAAAGGCGTTGGCAGAGCTGGCTGTGGAGGGCTCTGCGGATAAAAAGCAGTATCGGGATGCCCTGAAAGCAGCGCCCTCGATGGATATGGCACTGTTTGGCCGCATGGTGGCAGATGACCCTTCTCTGAACTATGACGCTGCTGCGCAGGTGGCGCACAGTATCTCTACCCATGCCGTGCAGAACGAGTACGATTACTTTACCGCCGTGGATGACTGTCAGGCAGAGGACAACGCCGGTGCAGGCCATCTGGGCACGGTGGAGTACAACTCCTCCACCCTGTACCGCTATGCCACAGTGAACGTGATGGAGCTGGCCGGGCAGCTGGGTGCAGCACAGGCCGCGGAAACGGTGCGGGCTTTTGGTGAGGCGTTCCTCTTCTCCATGCCCACCGGCAAGCAGAACACCTTTGCAAACCGCACTCTGCCGGATGCGGTATATGTGACCCTGCGGGAGGATCAGCCGGTGAACCTGTGCGGCGCATTCGAGCGGGCCGTGCCCCGCAGTGCGCAGGGGTATGCCGCGCCTTCCAAGGCGGCACTGGCACAGTATGCGCAGCAGATGTACAGCAGCTTTGCCGAGGCCCCGGCGCAAAGCTTTACCGTGGGCAGCGGGCTGGAGGAACTGGCTCCGGCGCAGACGGCAAAGGCGATGCTGGACGCACTGGAAAAGGCTGTCCGGGATGCACTTGCCGGAAATGAGGTGGGGTAATGGCAACGCTGTTGCTTCGGCTGGCAGCGCCTTTGCAGGCGTGGGGCGCAGACTCCAAATTTGAGACCCGCAAGACGGGCCGTGAACCCACCAAGAGCGGCGTGATCGGCCTTTTGGCGGCAGCTCTGGGGCTGCGGCGGGACGAGCGCGAAGCACTGCTCCGATTGACCGGGCTGCGGTTCGGCGTCCGCGTGGAGCGGGAAGGGCAGCTGCTGGTGGACTACCACACGGCAAAGACGCAGGATGAAAAGACCTCTTATGTGACCTACCGCCATTATTTGCAGGACGCCGTGTTTCTGGCCGGTATTGAAAGCGAGGATGCCGCCCTTTTGCAGCAGCTGCAGCAGGCGCTGCTACACCCGGCGTTTCCGCTGTATCTCGGCCGCCGCTGCTGCCCGCCTACCCTGCCGCTCTGTCTGGGAGTACGCCCGGGCAGCTTGCAGGAGGTGCTGCAAGCGGAACCGCCGCTGTGTCCGGGACGGCAGAGCCGGATCTTGTTGGACGCCGACCCGCTGAAGCCGGGCACGGCTCCGCAGCGGGATGTGCCGGTGAGCGTTGACCCGCATCATCGGCAGTACGGTTACCGCTCGGTACGGGAGCTTTGGCAGAAAGTGCCGGACAGCCCGGAAAAGACGGAACATGACCCGTTCCGGGAATTGTAAAGGGGGCGAGAGAATGTATTTATCACGGGTAGAGCTCGATCCCACCCGCCGCAGCACCATGGCTGCACTGGCGGCACCGCAGAAATTGCACGGCGCAGTGGAAAGCGCCTTTACGGGGGAGCGCCGCCGCAGGCTGTGGCGGTTGGATCGTCTGGGAGAGCGGTTGTATCTGCTGCTGCTCAGCGAGGATGCGCCAGAGCTGTCCGGCGTGGTGGAGCAGTTTGGCACCGGAGCGGCTGCGGAGACCCGCAGCTACGACCCGCTTTTGCAGCGGGTGGAGCCGGGCAGCTGCTGGCAGTTCCGGCTGACCGCAAACCCCACCAAAAGCTGCAAAGACCCCCAAAACCCCGCAGCGCGGGGAACTGTAGCCGCACATTGCACGACACAGTACCAGAAGCAGTGGCTGTTGGAGCGCGCCGCAAAGCACGGCTTTGCCCTGCGGGAGGAGGAATTTACCGTGACCCGGGTGCAGTGGCAGCACTTTGCCAAGCACGGCACCCGGCCGGTGACCCTGTTGGCAGTGACCTATGAGGGCATTTTGCAGGTGACCGATGCAGAGCAGTTCCGGGCACTGCTGTGTCAGGGCATGGGGCGCGGCAAGGCCTATGGCCTTGGACTGATGACCGTTATGCGCGGAGGAAACTGAGATGGACGAGATGCCGGGCATGATCCGGCCGGACCTGCAGGCGCTGCCGCAGGTGAAAGACCGGATGACCTTTCTGTATCTGGAACACTGCACCCTTGGCCGACAGGACGGCGCAATCACCGTTACAGACGAAAAAGGGATCGTTCAGATCCCGGCGGCGGGCATCTCGGTGCTGCTGCTGGGGCCGGGTACACGGGTGACCCACCGTGCCATGGAACTTATGGGTGACACGGGCGTGGGTGCTGTCTGGGTAGGTGAGCACGGTGTGCGGTATTACGCCCATGGCCGTCCCCTGACCACCCACTCGCAGCTGTTGCTGCGGCAGGCAGAGCTTGTCAGCAACACCCGCAAGCACCTGGATGTGGTACGCAAGATGTATCAGCTCCGTTTCCCGGACGAAGATATCTCCCGGCTGACGATGCAGCAGCTGCGGGGACGCGAGGGCAGCCGTGTGCGGCAGGTATACCGCAAAGCTTCCAAGGATACCGGTGTTCCGTGGAGCGGCCGACTGTACCGCCCGGAGGATTTTGCATCGGGAGATGCCGTCAATCAGGCGCTTTCTGCCGGGCACGCCTGTTTGTACGGTCTGGCGCACGCGGTGATCGTGGCATTGGGCTGTGCCCCGGGTCTTGGCTTTGTTCATGTGGGGCACGAGTGCTCCTTTGTGTACGATATTGCCGACCTGTACAAGGCCGAGGTGACCATTCCCATCGCCTTTGAAGTGGCGGCACAGGCTCCGGACGACCTGCCGGCCGTAGTGCGCCGCCGGGTGCGGGATGCCATGGTAGAGCATCATATTCTGGAGCGCATGGTGCACGATATCCGGTATTGCTCCTGAATGCGGATGAGCGGGAACAGGAGCCGGAAGCTGTTTATCTGTGGGACAACAAAGTGGGCACTGTGGCCAACGGCATCAATTATTTTGAAGAAGAGGGTGATGAAACATCGTAGTTCTCACCATGACGAACTGCCCGCCAAAACTGCGCGGGGATCTGTCCAAATGGTTGTGCGAGATCAACACGGGCGTTTATGTGGGCAATGTGAGCAGCCGCGTCCGATTCCATCATCGAATATGGAGCGCTGCGGGTCCGGGACGGTGTACCGGTGGAGGAGCTGACCATGCTGGTCTGCGTGGAAGAAAACGTTCCGGCAGAGATCACAGCCCTGACAGGACTCAGCGCTGCGGAATTGCAGCAGGGAACAGAACCACGGGAAGCGCTGAATAGCTTTTTGTTGTTTATTGGCAAAGACCCACTGGTGGGACATAATATTGCCTTTGATCTGGAGTTTCTGCGCATGACCTGCAAACGATATGGCTTTCCGGCACCGACCAACCGCCAGATCGACCTTGCACAACTTGCCCGCCGAAACCTTACAAGGACCGCAAATTATAAGCTGGTGACGCTGGCACAGCATTTTCAGCTGGCAGAAAAAGTGGAGCATCGCGCCCTGCCGGACTGCCGTCTGATACAACAGGTTTATTGCAAACTGAAGGAAACAGCGGTACAATAGCAACAGGAGGCACGGTGCTACGGGATCTTTTTAGTCTTTTCCCCGCATACGCGGGGGTGATCCCAACGCCAAGGACGCGGCCCCGGTCTGGCAGGACTTTTCCCCGCATACGCGGGGGTGATCCGATGTGCTGCACCGCGATTGCCTGCCGCAGTTCCTTTTCCCCGCATACGCGGGGGTGATCCCGAGATGCTCAAGCAATGCTTGCTTGAAATGAGCTTTTCCCCGCATACGCGGGGCTTACAAAAAAGAACCACGGGCGCAACGGAAAGTGAAATGATATTTCTGGAAAGGAGAACTCTGCAATTTTATCGCCCGCCCAGGCTGCTATCAAGAATCCCCGCAAGTGATCGCGTAAGGGCTTGAACCGACACAAATAACACAAATAAAGCATAACAAATACCCCTCGGTTTCCTGCTGCGGAAGCCGAGGGGTGTTTTGCGTATTAAGGGTGGAACGAATGCGCACTGTGATTTTATTCTGCCTTCAGGCGGAGCAAGGTGCCGGACTTTTCAATGCGGTAAAAGCCTGCGCTGCCGTCCACGCCGAACTGCAGCTGCAGCTTGAGCGAAGAGTGCGACAGCGCGCGCACCGAAGGCGCGATCCAGTGCACCAGTGCCAGCAGCAGCGGCAGGGTGACGACCAGCTCAGTGGCATCCTGCAGCGCGGTGCCGCCTGTCGGGAACAGCGCAATGACCAGCAGTGCGGCCCAGAACTTCGCAGTAGAGCAGCTGGTCCAGATCGATGCGGGAGATGCCGGTCTTGCAGCGCAGGATCAGGCTGCGCTGGTCGGCGCGGCGGCACTCGGCGATCACCGAATCCGTCAGACGGAAAAAGCTGTCCTTCCAGATGGGCTTGAGCTGGTAGAAGTAGGCACCCACCACATAGGATTCCACTGCAAACTCGGCGGAAGAAGTGAGAAAGATGATTTTGACGACGTTATCGTACTGCCGGATCTCCTTGGCGGCGGTAATGCCGTTTTCGGCCGGCATGATGACATCCAGAAACAGGATATCGTACCGGGTGCCCTTTTCGATCTCGGCCAGCAGATCCAGCGGGCTGTGAAAGGCTGTGCACTGGATCTGGACACAGCGCTGGGCGCGATATTTTTCCAGCAGGGCAGAGAGCTGGTCCAGAACTGTCTGGTCATCGTCGCAGAAGGCGATCTGGATCATAACGGGTTTAACACATCCTTTGTTCGCGTCAGCCAGAAATTACAGCTGGGCCTTGCCCATGCAGTAGGTCTGCAGCACATCGTAGTTGTCGTCCAGCACCACAAGGTCGGCATCCTTGCCGATCTGGATGGAACCCTTGCGGTCATCCAGATGCAGGCAGCGTGCCGGGTTGATGGTGCAGGCGTTCAGTGCATAGTTGAAGGGCACCATGGCCTCCTCCACCAGAATGCGCAGGCCCTTGTTGATGTTCAAAGTGGAACCGGCCAGCGTGCCGTTGTCCAGATGGGCGCTGCCGTCCGGGTAGATGGTGATATGGTTGCCACCAAAGATGTACTCGCTGCCAATGGGGGTGCCCTTGGCCATCAGTGCATCCGAGATCATGATGGCGTAATCCGGGCCTTTGCTCATGAAGTAGTTGTTCAGGGCAGCAGGGGTGGAGTGGCAGCCGTCGCAGATGATCTCGCCGTACATGGTGCGGATGCGGTAGGCTGCGCCCACCAGACCGTTGGCGCGGTGGGCGAAGGGGGACATGCCGTTGTACACGTGGGTCATGGAGCGGGCACCGTTGGCATAGGCCATCACGGCCTGCTCATAGGTGGCGGCACTATGGCCGATGCTGACCACCACGCCGTGCTCGGTCAGGTAATGGGTCAGCGCAAACCCTTCGTCGTGTTCCGGTGCAAGGGTCACATAGCGGATGTGGCCGCGTGCTGCCTGCTGGTAGTGCTTGAACTGCTCCACGCTGGGCTTGGCGATGTACTCCGGAGGCTGTGCGCCCTTGTACTTCATATCGAGGTAGGGGCCTTCAAAGTGGATGCCAAGGATCTCGGCACCTTCGTAGCTGCCCTCCATCACGTCGGCCACATTGGCCACGGCGTTGGTCAGCACCTCCACGCTCTGGGTGACGGTAGTGGCCAGAAAGCTGGTCACACCCTCAGAGACGATATGCTTTGCCCAGTAGCGCAGGCCCTCCGGCTTTGCGTCGTTGGTGTCGAACTCGTAGGCACCATGGCAGTGGATATCCATAAAACCGGGCACGATGCGCTTGGAGCCATAGTCCACATCGGCCTGCTTTTCACCATAGGGGAAGATGCCGGTGATCTTGCCCTGCTCCAGCTCGACTGCGGCAGAAATGAACTGGTCGGCGATCCATACTTTTTTGCTTTGGATGATCATATAATCAGCCCTCCGATATCATCATAAAACCTGCATATGCTGCACATGACAGCACAATCATTCTGCAGAAAAGTATAGCATTTTCTGGCGGGAATAACCAGCCTTCGCGCGCCTTTTCAAAAAAATTAAGCTGGAAAATGAAAAAACGATCGCAGCTTGCACAAAGAAACAGCGTAAAATCAGAAACCCAGAGCCCTTTTTGAGCCGTTTTGGCCGAAAAAAGGTTCCGGGTTTTTTTGTGCATGATCTTTTCAGAGAGCTGTTTTGCAACAGCCCCTTAATATGAAGTAAGCCCCAGGCTTACATCCAAAGCCTGATCCACACGTTTCTGATCTTCCGGCGTGATCTGCCCGGCCCGCTCCCGCAGGCGGTGCTTATCCAGCGTGCGGATCTGCTCCAGCAGCACCACGCTGTCCTTGGCAAGGCCGGTATCCGCTGCCCGGATATTGATGTGGGTGGGCAGGCGGGCCTTGTCCAGCCGGGATGTAATGGCCGCAGCGATCACGGTAGGGCTGTGCCGGTTGCCGATCTCGTTCTGCACGATCAGTACCGGGCGCACGCCGCCCTGCTCCGACCCCACCACCGGCGAAAGATCTGCGTAAAAAACTTCTCCTCTGTGTACCTCCATGGAATCTCCCTCCCTGCATTTGGAGGATGCGCCCCGCTTATGTGATGCGTCCGGCGCATCTTCGTCTGATCTCAGTATGAGCCGGCTGCGCGCCGGTTATGCAGCGCAGGGGATATTCCATTGTATGCACAAAGGCTTACAGAGTTTCCAGTGTGCAGAAGGCCAGCGCCATGCCGCCCTCGTGGCTCAGAGAGAGCCGGGCGGCAAGGCCATGGGCCTGCATCCATTCCGCCGTCTGGCCGGAAAAATGATAGGCAGGTGCACCGCTTTCCAGCCGGACAGCCTCGATCTCACACAGGGAGAACGGCTCCCGCAGGCCGGTGCCTGCCGCCTTTAAAAAGGCTTCCTTGGCGGCAAAGTTGGCTGCGGCGCTGGCAAGCCGGTGGGCGGCGCTGCGCCCGGCGGGCAGCGGTTCGTCAAGGCTCAGCGCAGCGCGTTCGGCCTCGCCGTACACCCGGCGGATAAAGGCTGCAGCGTGTGCGCCGGTAAGGCTTTTTTCCAGATGCGCGATCTCGCACAGGTCGCAGCCGATGCCATACAGCATAAAGGCCCTCCTTCTGCCGCATTTGCGGCGGTGCAGGCCGTCAGCCTGCAAAATCAGGACCGGAAATTTTATGCAAACTGTGCAAATCCGGTCTGTTTAGCTTGAAGTTTCCTCGCAATTCGTGTACAATGAATGTAGTTCTTCCTAAGGGGGTGTATTCCGTGAGTGGCGAGACCGCTATTTTTTCGATCCACGACAAAAAGGACTATGAGATCCATGAGATCGTACAGCAGGTGTACGATGCTTTAAAGGAAAAAGGCTATAATCCGGTCAATCAGCTGGTGGGCTATATCCTGTCCGAAGACCCCACCTACATCACGACCTATAAGAATGCCCGTTCCATGATCCGCAAGGTGGATCGTGACGATCTGCTGCAGGCCATGCTGCGCAGTTATCTGAACGTCTGATATCGCTTGTCTGCTCATGCCCCGCCGTCGCTATGATGGCGGGGCTTTTTCATAATAGAATGCAGATGCCGTTTACCGTTACAGCCTCTCCGGTGAAAACGCAATTCAGAAAAATCCGCAGATCTTTCTGAATTGCAACTATATAAAATAAAATTTTCGCTGAAGATGGCCAGAGCGAAACGGAGGCCATTCCAACCGTTACGGCCGGAACGGCAGCGTAAAGATCTGGTTTACGACGACCTCATATTCCCACGGTTCCCGCGCCTTGCGCAGCTGCTTTTCCAGCTTTTCGGCTCCCTCAAACTTGTGAATGAGGTAGAACCAGTGTCCCTTCATGCGGCTCACCGCGCACCCGGCGCTGCCGAACAGTTCGGAGTATCCGTGGTAGAGGTCGTCAAGGTATCCGCGCAGCTCTTCCCGTGCGGCCGGTGCGCCGCCGCGTGCTTCACGGAAGAGCGCCGGGTCCGCAATGATGCCGCGCCCCACCATGATGCCGGACAGCTGCGGATACTGCGCTTCCAACGTGTGCAGGTCCGCAGCGGTGGTCACATCGCCGTTGTAGCACACGGGCATCCGGCACCCGGGCAGGGAGGCAGCAAAAGCGGCACGGTCGGCCTGCCCGCGGTAGAGCTGGCGCATCACACGCGGGTGGATGGTCAGCTCACAGATGGGATACCGGTTATAGATGTCCAGAATGGCAGTAAATTCTTCCGGCTTTTCCACGCCCAGCCGGGTCTTGACCGAGATAGGCCCTTCCGCATTGGCAAATACGGCGGCAAGAAAAGCGTCCAGCTTGACGGGGTCGCGCAGCATCCCGGAACCCTTGCCTTTGGCGGTGACGGTGCCGGAAGGACAGCCGAGGTTCAGGTTCACCTCGGTGTAGCCAAGGCCGCGCAGCTCGCCGATCATCCATGCGGCAAGTTCGCCGTCCTTTGCCAGCAGCTGCGGGATCACCGGCGCGCCGGGGTTTGCCGCAGGGGCAAGCTCGGCCATCTTCTTTTTAATGAGCACCCGGTTCTCCGGCGGGGAGATGAAAGGGGCATAGTAGCGGTCGGCATTGCCAGCAGGGCCGAACCATTTCTGGTGTGCCTGCCGCCACACCCGGTCGGTCAGGCCCTCCATGGGGGCAGCATAGTAATTCATGAGCAAATCTCCAAAGTGTTTGATAGGGATATTGTAACAAAAAACTCCCGCCCTGTGAAGTCACAGAACGGGAGAAGCGAGCTTTTTGAAAGATCAGTCTGCAAACAGCGGGGTGGACAGGTAGCGGTCGCCGGTATCGGGCAGCAGGACCACGATGTTCTTACCGGCATTCTCCGGGCGTTTTGCCAGCTGCAGAGCAGCATAAACAGCAGCACCGGAGGAGATACCCACCAGCACGCCTTCCTTGTGGCCGATCAGACGGCCGGTGGCAAAGGCATCGTCGTTCTCCACGGCGATGATTTCGTCATACACCTTGGTGTCCAGTACGTCCGGCACAAAGCCCGCGCCGATGCCCTGAATCTTGTGTGCGCCTGCGGTGCCCTTGCTCAGCACAGGAGAGGAAGCAGGCTCTACAGCCACCACCTTGACGTTCGGGTTCTTGCTCTTCAGGTACTGGCCCACGCCGGTCACGGTGCCGCCGGTGCCCACGCCTGCCACAAAGATATCCACCTTGCCATCAGTATCCTCCCAGATCTCGGGGCCGGTGGTCTCGATGTGGGCCTGAGGGTTGGCCGGGTTCACGAACTGGCCGGGGATGAAGGAATTCGGGATCTCCTTTGCCAGCTCGTCGGCCTTGGCAATGGCACCCTTCATGCCCTTGGCACCCTCGCTCAGCACCAGCTCTGCACCGTAAGCCTTCATCAGCTGGCGGCGCTCCACGCTCATGGTCTCGGGCATCACGATGATGATGCGGTAGCCCTTGGCGGCTGCCACAGCGGCCAGACCGATGCCAGTATTGCCAGAGGTAGGCTCAATGATCACGGAACCTTCCTTCAGCAGGCCCTTTTCCTCGGCATCATCGATCATCTTTTTGGCGATGCGATCCTTGACAGAACCGGCCGGATTGAAGTATTCCAGCTTGGCAATGATGTGGGCAGGCAGCTCCTGCTCCTTTTCAATGTGGGTCAGCTCCAGCAACGGAGTATGACCGATCAGCTGATCTGCGGCAGTATAAATCTTGCTCATTGTAGTTTCCTCCCTGATACAGTTATGGGCACATGTGCCCTGCCGGACGACCTGGTTCCAAAACCTTTATACCAACATTGTTTGTGGGTTTAATGGTATTATAGACCCGTTCTGTGCGGTTGTCAATGGATTTTTTGAAAAAAGTGGGATTGAAATATTATTTACCCTGTTGTATAATAGGTTAAAAACTCAATCTATAACCAACAAAGGAAGTACACTATTATGATCGTGTCCACCAAAGGGCGCTATGCACTGCGCGTGATGATCGACCTTTCCGAGCATCAGTCTGAAAAATATGTCCCTCTCAAGGAGATCGCTGCCCGGCAGGAGATCTCGGAAAAATATCTGGAAAACATCCTTAAGGTGCTGGTGCAGAACGGCTTTCTGGAGGGCTTGCGCGGCAAGGGCGGCGGCTACCGGCTCACCCGCAGCCCGGATCAGTACACCGTGGGCGAGATCCTGATGCTGACCGAGGGCAGCCTTGCGCCGGTGAGCTGCCTGACCCCCAATGCGACCCCCTGCTCCCGCATGGCAAACTGCCGCACCTACGAGATGTGGAAGGGGCTGGACGATCTGATCTCCAATTATTTCGGCAATATCACACTGGCCGATCTCGCCCGGCCTGATCAGGCTGGGAATGATTATGTGATCTGACGGTATTTCTGATAACATGCAAAAAGGCGCACCGGCTTGACCGGTGCGCCTTTTTTTGCACAGTTCTCGGCGAAATGTGCAATTTTTCTTATCCAGAATCACGGTTGATGGATTGGGGCTCCTGCGGTATACTTTACCCTTGATGTGTCCATTTACGCTTTTGATCGAGGAAAGGGGAACTTTACTACGAAATATATTTTTCAGTTTGCGCGCATTCTTGCGTTTTGTTTTTTGGGCGAGATCCTTCATGTAGTGCTGCCGCTGCCGGTCCCGGCCAGCGTCTACGGTCTGGTGCTGCTGCTGGCAGCGCTGAACTTCAAGCTGGTAAAGCTGGACGATGTGAAAGAGGTTGGAACCTATCTCACAGGCATCTTTCCGCTGCTGTTCGTGCCCGCTGCCGCCGGTGTGATGGAACTGTGGGCAGAGATGGGCGAGATGCTGCTGCCCATCCTCGTTGCCATTATCCCGGTCACTGTGCTGGTGATGGTGAGTGCAGGCAAGACCACGCAGGCCCTGACCGGCCGCAAGAAAAAGGAGGCTGACAATGACGCAGCTGCTGAATGATTTTTTGTCCGGCTCCGCAGCATGGGGCGTTCTGCTTACGCTGGCCGCGTTTGCACTGGGCACCCTTATCAATAAGGTGACAGGCAAAGCCATTTTTAACCCGCTGCTGCTGGGCAGTATCTTTGTGATCATTTTTCTGTCGGTGTGCAGCATCCCGTATGCAGACTACAAGGCCAGCGCGGCACCGGTGAACTATCTGCTGCTGCCCGCCACCGTGGCACTGGCCATTCCGCTGTATGAAAAGATCGACCTGCTGAAAGAGAACGCCGCCGCCATCATTGCGGGTATCTCGGTGGGCACGCTGGTGAGCCTTGGCAGCGCACTGGCGCTGGCACTGGCGCTGGACCTGACCCGTGAGCAGTATGCCACCCTGCTGCCCAAGTCCGTGACCACCGCCATCAGCATGGATGTGGCCGCTGAGCTGGGCGGCATTGCTGCCCTGACCGGTGCGATCGTCATTGTTACCGGCATCGTGGGAGCGCTGCTGGCTGAGACGGTGTGCAAGATGTTCCACATCACCGACCCCATCGCCAAGGGCGTGGGCATCGGAACTTCGGCCCATGCCGTGGGCACCAGCAAAGCTCTGCAGATGGGCGAGGTGGAAGGTGCCATGAGCGGCCTTTCCATTGCGGTGGCCGGTGTGCTGACCGCAGTGCTCTGCCCGGTGTTTGTGAACCTGATCCGGTAAAGGATTTAAAATAGCCGCTCTGGCTTTTTTCAGTAGAATTTATTTATTGATCCGGGAACCTCAGTTTACAACAAAAAATGAGATAGGCAACCCCTTTCGGGGAAGTCTATCTCATTTTTTCGTTGGGGCTGTTTTTATACGCCGCTGTGTTCCCGTTCATCCTTCAGGATGGTCGTCACGCTCTGCATGGTGCTTACTGCACGATGCAGTTCTTCGTCGCCAAGCTCTGCACGCAGGCGGGCGTAACAGCGCTGCATGAACGCGCGCTCCTCCGCCATCAGCTCCACAGCCTTGCTGGAAAGCTCCACATAGGTGCGGCCCGCTTCACGGTCGGTCTTCCATGCCACAAAGCCCTTGTCCTGCAGCTTTTCAACGGCCTTGGAAAGCTCTGTCACCTTCAGGCCCATAACGGCAGCAAGGTCAGCCAGATAAACCTTACGGTCCGGGTGCTGTTCGGCCTGCATCTTGATGTAATATAAGATCAGGTAATCCGCCCGCTGGATGGTGCTGAACACCTTGTCGATATCAAAATTGTGCAGGAAGAACCATTCTTCCGGGTGATGTTTCAGTTCCACGCTCATCATGCATCCTCCCTGTTATTCCCGCTCATTGCGGCGGATATATTCGTGGGTGCCGCCAAGGCTCTTGTAGGCCGGGCGGATGATCTTGTTTGCGCTGAGCAGCTCTTCAATGCGGTGGGCGCTCCAGCCCATCACGCGGGCCACGGCGAACAGCGGCGTGTACAGCTCCATGGGGATGCCCAGCATATCGTACACAAAGCCGCTGTAGAAGTCCACATTGGGGCTGACACCCTTAAAAATTTTGCGCTCCTCCGCGATCAGCTGCGGGGCCATGTGCTCGATCTTGTTGTAAAGGGCAAGGTCCTTGTCGCGGCCCTTCTCGTGGGCCAGCTGTTCCACATAGCCCTTGAATACTACCTCACGGGGGTCACTGAGGGAGTACACCGCGTGGCCCATGCCGTAGATCAGGCCTTTGCGGTCAAATGCTTCGCCGTGCAGCAGCTTTTTCAGGTAGGCTTCCAGCTCTTCATCGTCCTCGGTGTCGTGCAGGTTTTCGCGGATGTTCTGCATCATCTGCATCACCATCAGGTTGGCACCGCCGTGGCGCGGGCCTTTGAGGGAGCACAGGGCAGCCGCCATGGCCGAGTAGGTATCGGTGCCAGACGAAGTGACCACGCGGGTGGTAAAGGTGGAGTTGTTGCCGCCGCCGTGCTCGGCGTGCAGCAGCAATGCCACATCCAGCACGCGGGCTTCCAGCTCGGTGTACTTCATATCCGGGCGCAGCATCCGCAAAAAGTTCTCTGCGGTGGAAAGCTCCGGGTCCGGCCGGTGGATGTACATGCTGCCGTCTTTTTCGTAGTGGTTATAGGCATGGTAGCTGTACACGGCCAGCATGGGGAAGATGCCGGCCAGCTGGATGCTCTGGCGCAGCACATTGGAAATTTCCAGATCACCGGCTTTGGGGTCGTAGGATGCCAGTGTGAGCACGCTGCGGGCCATGGAGTTCATGATATCGTGGCTGGGGGCCTTCATGATCACATCACGGGTAAAGTTGGTGGGCATGGTGCGGCACTCGCCCAGCACGCGGCAGAACTCTTCCAGCTTTTCCTGCGTGGGCAGCTCACCAAACAGTAGCAGATAGCCCGCTTCCTCAAAGGCAAAGCGGCTGCCGGACGACCCGCGGATCAGGTCTTTCACGTCGTAGCCGCGGTAGAGCAGCTGACCGTCGGCAGGCTTTTTCACCCCATCCACATACTGGAAGGCGCGGATATCGGAGATATTGGTCAGACCTGCCAGCACGCCCTTGCCGTTTTCGTCGCGCAGGCCCGCTTTAACGCCAAACTCCTTGTACAGGTCCTTGCTGATGCGGTCGTGTTCGGCGCACAGCGGCTGCTGCTGGTCGAAGTATCCCATTACGTTCTGCAGATGATCCATTGGTAGTTGCTCCTTTCCCATTGCCGTCAGCTTGTGTTCACTTGGCAGGCCATCAGGAAGCTTTCTCTGCGAACAGCCCGGAACTTCGGTCCCGCCCTACTGCCTGTGGCAGCAGGGTACCACCCCCCAGGACATTCGCTGGAGAAACTTCCTGCCGTCCTGCCCGAAAAAACCGTATTGATTCGGGACGGCATTCACTTACATTCAGAATACTCTTTAAGATTACAAAAAGGATATTTCGGTGTCAAGGTACTGTTTGTAAATAAAAAAAGAACAAAATCGGAAAGCTGCCGGGTGCGCATTTGCCCTTTAGCGCAGGGACAGTTTTTGAGACGGTAACGCACAAATAAGGCATCTTCCAGCCGGATCTCAGGGGACTGGCAACAAATAAAGCCACGACGAAACCGCATTTGTAAACGGTTCATCGTGGCTTTTTGTCATATCGGAGTGGCGAGACTCGAACTCGCGGCCTCCTGCTCCCAAAGCAGGCGCGCTACCAACTGCGCAACACCCCGGCATCCGGCGGCACTGCTGCACCGCCGGAATATAGTATATCGTTTTTGGAGCGGTTCGTCAATAGCGGCGTGGCCCTGCCGTGCCTTTAATTAAAGGAGCGGAAGCCCTTGCCGATGATCTCACTGGAATTGACGATGGTGATAAAGCTCCGGGGGTCGTTCTCCCGCAGGAAGTTGCGCAGCTGCAGGGCCTGACGGCGGGTCAGCACCGTCACCAGCACGCTCAGCTCGTGGTGGGTGTAAGCGCCGTAAGCCTTTTCCACGGTAGCGGAACGGTTCATTTCCTTGATGATGAAGTCCAGAATGGGCTGCGGGTTGGACGTCACGATGGTGCACACCTTGCGCAGGCGGATGTTCTCGATGGCACCGTCCACCACAAAGCTCTTGCCGATCAGGCCAAGGATGCAGTAAAGGCCGGTGCCCATGCCGAACCGCCATGCCGCCGCCAGCACAATGAGGATATCGCTGACCATCAGGGCTTTGCCGATCTCCATAGAGGTATATTTTGCCAGAATCAGGGCCACAATATCCGTACCGCCGGTGGATGCACCGATGTCGAACACGATCGCCGCACCCAGAGCCGGCAGGAACACGGCGAACACCAGATCCAGCATGGCATCACCGCTCATGGAAACGTTGACGGGATAGAGCCACTCGCACACCGACACAAAAAAGGACAGCGCAAAGGAAGAATAGATCGTCCAGCCCATGGTCTTGATGCCCAGAAAGACGAAGCCCAGCACCACCAGAATCAGGTTGATGATCCACATAAAGCCGCCCACGTTGATCTTAGGGAACAGGTCTGCCAGCAGAATGGACAGGCCCGAGGTGCCGCCAAATGCAAAATGATTGGGATTTTTAAAGTAAACGATGCCGACCGCCGTCAGGATCAGGCCGAGATTCAGCTCACCGAAGAAATTTAAATTCTTCAGCATATTTTTCCTGCTGAACGCTTCTTTTAAACTGTTCATGGGGTTCCTCCTATTTTAAACACGGCAAAATGCGCTGTATGCCATGCAAAAATATACTCTCCTTGCACGGCGGTGTCAAGGGATAGGGAAAAAGTTGTGGAAAACAACATGAATTGGGGATTTTTCGGATGGGAGAACTCCTTCAGTCAAAGCCTGACGGCTTTGCCAGCTCCCTCGGGGAGGGAGCCTTTGGCAAAGAGAGAAAGCTTTACCGTACTGCCAAGGGCCCCATCTCTGAGGGGGCTGTCACCGAAGGTGACTGGAGGAGTTAAGCTCCCCCTCTCGGGGGAGCTGGCGAGCGTATGCGAGACTGAGAGGGTTTTCTCTTGAAGAAATCGGCAGAATAGTGTATTATATAGTATTATGGAATATATAGGCACTTTGTGCCTTTGACAGGGGGAAAACACATGGCAGATAAAAACTTTCTGACCGACATCATCGACGCTGATCTGGCCGAGGGCAAGATCAGCGAGATCCATACCCGCTTCCCGCCCGAGCCCAACGGCTACCTGCACATCGGCAGTGCCAAGGCCATCTACATCAACTGGTCCATTGCAAACCAGTACGGCGGTAAGTTCAACCTGCGTCTGGACGACACCAACCCTGCCCGCGAGGGTGAGGAGTACGTGAACAGCATCATCGAGGATCTGCACTGGCTGGGCGCCGACCCCAACGGCGGCATCTTCTACGGCAGCGACTACTTTGATAAATGCTACGAGTATGCCGAAAAGCTCATCATGGAGGGCAAGGCCTACGTGGACGACCTGACCCGCGACGAAATGCGCGAGTACCGCGGTGCCGATGCCGGCAAGCCTTCCCGTCCCTCTCCGTGGCGTGACCGCACCCCGGAAGAGAATCTGGATCTGTTCCGCCGGATGCGTGCCGGTGAGTTCCAGGAGGGCGAAAAGACCCTGCGTGCCAAGATCGATCTGGCCAGCCCCAACATGAACATGCGTGACCCGGCTATCTACCGCATCAAGTACGCCGAGCATCACCGTCAGGGCAGCAAGTGGTGCATCTACCCGATGTACGACTTCGCACACCCCATTCAGGATGCCATTGAGGGCATCACCCACAGCATGTGCAGTCTGGAGTTCGAGAACCACCGTCCGCTGTACAACTGGGTCATCGAGAACATCTTCGGCACTGCCTTCCCCAAGCAGCGTGAGTTTGCACGCCTGAACATGACCAACACCGTCATGAGCAAGCGCTACCTGCGTGAGCTGGTGGAAATGGGCATTGTGGACGGCTGGGACGACCCCCGTATGCCCACCCTGTGCGGCCTGCGCCGCCGTGGCTACACCCCCACCTCCATCTTCACCTTCGTGCGGGAGGCCGGCATTTCTAAATCCGACAACCTGATCGACATGCGCCAGCTGGAAGCCTGCATCCGCAGCGAGCTGGACCTGACCGCTCAGCGCCGCATTGCCGTGCTGGACCCCGTAAAGCTGATCGTAGACAACTACCCGGAGGACAAGACCGAGTACTTTGATGTAGCCAACAACCCCAACCGCGAAGCCAACGATACCACCACCCGCAAGGTGGCCTTTACCAAAGAGCTGTGGATCGAGAATGAGGACTTTGCCGAGGTGCCGCCTCCCAAGTTCAAGCGCCTGACCATTGGCGGTGAGGTGCGTCTGATGGGCGCTTACATCGTCAAGTGCACCGGCGTGGAGAAGAATGCCGACGGCAGCATTGCCGCCATCCACTGCACCGCCGACCTTGAGACGGGCAACGGCAATCCCGCCGACGGTCGCAAGGTCAAGGGCACCATCCATTGGGTGAGTGCCGCCCATGCCGTGGATGCCGAGGTGCGCCTGTACGACAAGCTGTTCACCGAGGCCAACATGAACGCCATCCCCGAGGGCAGCGATTACAAGGACTACCTGAACCCGGAAAGCGTTGTTGTGTGCAAGGGTTGCAAGCTGGAAGAAAGCCTGAAGGACGCAAAGCCCGGTGAGAAGTTCCAGTTCGTGCGCACCGGCTTCTTTACGCCGGACTCCAAGAACCCCGGCGTTTACAACCGCGTCGTCACCCTGCGCGACAGTTTCAAACCCGCAAAGTAAAAAATATATCACGTCAAAAGGGAGCATTTGATCTTTTATGAAGAAACTCACCCGGAATGTTATCATCATGGCTGTTGTCACTGTCATTATGGCAGTTGTGCTCGGCCTGTACATCAAGAACACCGGCACTGTGCCCGCTGCCGACAACGCCGCCAGCCTGACGGATGGCATCTATACGTCCAGCGCTCAGGGCTGCCTGAGTGATGTGACCGTCACCGTCACCGTCACCGGCGGCCGGGTGACCGGTGTGGAGATCGATGCATCCGGCGAGACTCCCGAACTGGGCGGCACCGCTGCTGAAACTCTGGCAGACCAGCTGACCAAGGCCGGTTCCACCAGCGGTGTGGACGCTGTTGCCGGTGCTACCATGACCAGCGACGCTGTGTTCACCGCCATGGACGACTGCCTGAGTCAGGCAGAGTAAAGACCCGAAAGACCGGCATGGCTCACAGCTCTGCCGGCCTTTTTTCTTAAAATATAGCACAAGGAGAGGGAACATTATGGGCGTATTATCCAATCTGGAACCAGCTTCGGTTTTTTATTACTTTGAGGAGATCTGCGGCATTCCGCACACCTCCCACCACGAAAAGGCACTGAGCGACTACTGCGTGCAGTTCGCCAAGGCCCACGGCCTTGCCTGCCGTCAGGACGAGATGGGCAATGTGCTCATCAAGGCACCGGCCACACCCGGATACGAGAAGGAGCCGGGCCTGATCCTGCAGGGCCATCTGGACATGGTGGGCGACAAGACCGCCGACTGCCCGCTGGATCTTGAGAAAGAGGCCATCCACCCGGTCGTAGACGGCGGCTATGTGTGCGCCGAGGGCACGACCCTTGGCGGCGACGACGGCATTGCCGTGGCCTATGCGCTGGCTGTTCTGGACGCAAAGGACATTCCCCACCCTGCGCTGGAGGTCGTGCTGACCGTCTGCGAGGAGGTGGGCCTGCTGGGTGCATCTGCCATGGATTTTTCCGACCTTGAGGGCCGGATTCTGGTGAACATCGACTCCGAGGAAGAGGGGGTGCTGACCGCAGGATGTGCAGGCGGACGCCGCGTTGAATGCCATCTGCCCATCACCCGTGCGGCTGTGACCGGCACCGCCGTAAAGGCGGATGTGACCGGCCTTGTGGGCGGACACTCCGGCACCGAGATCCACAAGGGCCGTGCCAACGCCATCGCTCTGCTGGGCCGCTGGCTGACACTGCTGACCGAAAATGGCGTGGACTACGCCGCTCTGGCACTGTCCGGCGGCGCAAAGGAGAATGTCATTCCCAAAGAAAGCAGCATCACGCTGGTGCTGCCCGCAGGCATCACCGAGGGCGTGCACACTGCTGCCGCTCAGTTCGCCGCACAGGTGCAGGCCGAATACGGCACGGCAGACCCCGCCATCTGCCTGCAGCTCACGGAACAGGGCTGCGGCGCGTTCAGCGCATTGGATGCCGATTCCACCCAGCGCCTGCGCAAGGCCCTGCTGCTGATGCCATGGGGCGTGCAGGCCATGAGCATGGATGTGCCGGGCCTTGTGGAGACCTCGCTGAATCTGGGCGTTGCCGAGATGGACGAGCAGGAAGCCATTCTGCGCTTTTCCATCCGCAGCTCGGTGCCCTCGGCGAAGGAGCTGCTGAGCTGCAAACTACAGACCCTGACCGAGCTGCTGGGCGGCAGCGTGCGGTTCCACGGCGACTATCCCGCTTGGACCTACGCCCGCGAAAGCGCCCTGCGCGACCGCTGCGTTGCTGTGTACGAGGCACAGTACGGTGCAAAGCCCCAGATCGTTGCCATTCATGCGGGCCTGGAATGCGGTATCCTCTCGGGCAAGATCGACGGGCTGGACTGCATCTCCTTTGGCCCGAACCTGCTGCATGTCCACACCCCCAACGAGCGCGCTGACATTGCATCGGTGGCCCGTGTGTGGGAATACCTGAAGGCTATTCTGGCTTACAAAGCATAACGGCCCAAAACACAAAACGGCACCTGCGGAACTGGCAGGTGCCGTTTTTGCATAACTCCCTCAGGCACGGCTCACGCCGCGCCAGCTCCCTCAATGAGGGAGCCTCCGGCGAAAAGATAAAGTTTTCCGCTCGGCCAAAGCCTCCCTCCTTGAGGGAGGTGGCATTATGAAGCAATGACGGAAGGAGTTTAGTCCAAATACTTGATCTTGCCCGGCTCAATGCCCTTGATGCCAAGGCCCGGCTCGTTAGAAACAGTGATGTCTTTTTCGTTGAACACTGCACCGCCGAGGATGGGGTCCTCACTGCACAGCACGGGGCCGTCCAGATCCACGCGGGTGATGATCTGCTTTGCGCAGGCCAGATGCACGGCGGCATTCACGCTGATCTTGGCTTCCAGCATACAGCCGATCATGCACTCCACGCCGTACACCTCGGCAGCGGATGCGATCTTGAGGGCGTTGTACAGGCCGCCGCACTTCATCAGCTTGATGTTCACGAGGTCTGCGGCTCCCATCTGCATGATGGTCAGTGCGTCCTGCGGGGAGAACACGCTCTCGTCGGCCAGCACCGGCACATAGGAGCGCTCGGTAACATACTTCAGGCCTTCAAAATCGTGGGCCTTGACCGGCTGCTCCACGAATTCGAGATCAAGGCCCTTCTCCTGCATTCCGTTCAGGATGCGCACAGCTTCCTTGGGGGTCCAGCCCTGATTTGCATCGATGCGGATGCAGGTCTCCTTGGGCACAGCACCGCGGATGGCGCTCAGGCGTGCGATATCCTTTTCCGGCTCCTTGCCCACCTTGACTTTCAGGCAGTCGTAGCCGCGGTCGATGGCGTTCAGGGCATCGCGCACCATCTCTTCGGGGTCGTTGACGCTGATGGTGATGTCGGTGACGATGGACTTCTTTGCGCCGCCCATCAGCTTGTACACAGGGATTTTGTACAGCTGGCCGTACAGATCCCACAGGGCCATATCCACAGCAGCCTTGGCGCTGGTGTTCTTCTGGATGCAGGCATTCAGTGCGATCATCAGGTCTTCAAAGTCGTCCACATCGCGGCCGATGATGGTCTTTGCGATATGGTCGCGGATGGCACCGATGATGGCACCGGTGGTGTCGCCGGTGATCACACCGGTGGGAGGTGCCTCACCATAACCCACAGCGCCGGTGTCGGTGTGGATCTCTACGATCACATCCTCCACGCTGCTGACCGAGCGCAGAGCCGTCTTAAAAGGCACGCGCAGCGGCACGGAGATCAGACCGAGACGTACTTCCGTGATTTTCATGCAAAAACCTACCCCTTTCGATAAAAAAATATTGCCAGATTATGAAATCTATGGTAGTATTGTATACGAAATTGTCGATATTGTAAAGACAATTGTCCGCAAAAAATTGCACAAAAAGAAAGGGGATTGGGTTCATGATCACAAACGGTTTCACCTACATCGCCGTGCTGGTGTTCATTGCCGCACTGCTGGTGTGGCTGCAACGCTACACGAAGTCGAAATTCTTCGACTATGCACCACCTATCGTTCTGCTGTACCTCATTACCATGATTCTCTGCACGCTGGGTGCATGGGACATGGAGGCCACCAAGCCTGCCTACTCCGTGCTGAAAAACAACCTGCTGTATGCAATGATCTTCCTGATGCTGCTGCGCTGCGACATCCGCAAGATCATTAAGCTGGGTCCCAAGATGCTGGGCGGCTTCTTTGCCGCTTCCGTCTCCATCTCGGTGGCCTTCATTGCCACCTTCGCCATCATGAAGGGGCCCCTTGGCTCCGAAGCATGGAAGGCACTGGGCGCTCTGTGCGGCAGCTGGATGGGCGGCTCCGGCAACATGATCGCCGTGCAGGCTGCGCTGGACATCGGCGAAGCTGACATGGCCTACGCACTGGTGGTGGACTCCATCGACTACTCCATCTGGGTCATGTTCCTGCTGTGGGCCATCAATCTGGCTCCCAAGTTCAACAAGTGGGTCAAGGCCGACACCACCACGCTGGACGAAGTGTCCCGCCGTCTGGAAGAGGACGCAAAGGGCAACGAGGACAAGGCCAGCTTTGTCAACCTGATCTTCCTGCTGGGTCTGGCTCTGGTGATCTCCGCCTTCGGTCAGGACATCGGCGCAGCCCTGAACGGCGCAATGCCCTTCCTGGACAAGGCCACCTGGACCGTCCTGCTCATCACGCTGTCCGGCCTGATCGGCGCTGTCACCCCCGTGGGCCGCATGGCAGGCAGCACCGAGCTGTCCAACCTGCTGCTGTACTCCGTGGTGGCATTGCTTGCCTCCCGCGCAAGCTTCCTGGAGCTGACCGATGCACCCGCATGGATCCTGGCGGGCTTTATGATCCTGGCCATCCACGGCATCATTCTGGTGCTGCTGGCAAAGATCTTCCATCTGGATATGTTCACCTGCGGTGTTGCATCTCTGGCAAACATCGGCGGTTCCGCATCCGCTCCCATTCTGGCTGGTGCCTACAGCGGCGCTCTGGTGCCTGTTGGCGTTCTGATGGCTCTGATGGGCTACGTCATTGGCACGGCAGGCGGCCTGATTACCGCAAATATCATGTCTCTGCTGGCATAACAAATACTGCAAAAAAGGGGCTGTTGCATGTGCAACAGCCCCTTTTCTTATACGATTTTTTGCTTAGCCGCCCAGATATGCGCTGCGCACGCGCTCGTTGGTCAGCAGTTCGGCACCAGTGCCCTCCATGACTACACGGCCCGTCTCAAGGACATAGGCACGGTCTGCCACGGAAAGAGCCATCTGTGCGTTCTGCTCCACCAGCAGGATGGTCATGCCTTCCTTGTGCACGTTCTGGATGATGTCGAAGATCTCCTGCACCAGCAGCGGCGAAAGGCCCATGGAAGGCTCGTCCAGCATCAGCATGGAAGCGTTGCTCATCAGTGCACGGCCCATAGCCAGCATCTGCTGCTCGCCGCCGGACATGGTACCGGCCAGCTGCTTGCGGCGCTCCTTCAGGCGGGGGAACAGCTCAAACACCTTTTCCTTGTTGGGTGCAATGGTGGAAGCAGGCTGGGTGTATGCACCCATGTCCAGATTTTCTTCCACGGTCATGTGCAGGAACACATGACGGCCTTCCGGCACATGGGCAAGGCCCGCTTCCACAATCTTGTGGGCGCGCATGCCCTTGATGCTGCTGCCCTTGTACAGGATGTCGCCGGTCTTGGGCTTCAGCAGGCCGGAAATGGTTTTCAGGGTGGTGGATTTGCCAGCACCGTTGGCACCGATCAGGGTGACGATCTCGCCCTGATTCACCTCGAAGGAGATGTCCTTGACGGCGTGGATGTTGCCGTAATAGACGTTGATGTTATCAACTTTCAGTAACGTATCAGCCATGGCTTAGCCCTCCTTCTTGCCCAGATAGGCTTCGATGACCTGCGGGTTGTTGCGGATCTCATCCGGCGTGCCCTTGGCGATGATGCGGCCGAAGTTCAGCACGGCAATGCCCTCGCAGATGCCCATGACCAGGCTCATATCGTGCTCGATCAGCAGCACGGCGATGTTGAACTCGTCGCGGATGCGGCGGATGGTCTCGGTCAGCTCTGCAGTCTCGGAGGGATTCATACCGGCAGCAGGCTCGTCCAGCAGCAGCAGCTTCGGGCTGGTGGCCAGTGCACGCATGATCTCCAGACGGCGCTGTGCGCCGTAGGGCAGGCTGCCTGCCTGCACATTGGCGAGGTCTGCCATGTGGAAGATATCCAGCAGCTCCAGAGCACGCTCGGTGCACTTCTTCTCTTCCTTCCAGTAGTTGGGCAGGCGGATCAGCGAAGATGCCAGATTGTACTTCATGGACTCGTGCAGGCCCACCTTGATGTTATCGATCACGCTCAGTTCCTTAAACAGGCGGATGTTCTGGAAGGTACGGGCCACGCCCATGCGGTTGACCTGATAGGTCTTTTTGCCGGCGGTGGGCATACCATCGATCAGGATGGAGCCGCGGGTGGGCTGGTAGACGTTGGTCAGCAGGTTGAACACGGTGGTCTTACCGGCACCGTTGGGGCCGATCAGACCGGTGATCTCGTTGCGGCCGATCATCAGGTTGAAGCCATCCACGGCGGTCAGACCGCCGAAGTCGATGCCCAGCTCACGCACGTCCAGAATGGGCTTTTTGTCCATGTCGCGGTCGGTCAAAAAGCCGCCGGAGGGCACACTGTGCAGCTTAGTCTGGTATTCACTCATGGTCTTTGCCCTCCTTTGCTTTCTTCTGGAACAGTTCGCCGTTCATGATCTTTTCCACAATGCGGCTCATGGAGAAGTCGTAGCTGCCAAGCAGGCCGCCCGGACGGAAGATCATCATGAGGACCAGCACCAGCGAGTAGACTACCATGCGGTAGCTGTCAAAGCTGCGGGTCGCCTCGGGCAGGATGGTAAGCACGGTCGCGGACAGGATAGAGCCCAGCATGGAGCCCATGCCGCCCAGAACCACCATGACCAGAATTTCGATGGACTTCATGAAGCCGAAGGTGGAGGGGTCCAGAACGCCCAGATAGCAGGCGTACAGGCCGCCGGCCAGACCGGCAAAGGCGGCAGAGAATGCAAAGGCCATGACCTTATAATAAGTAGTCTGGATGCCGCAGCTCTCGGCAGCGATCTCGTTATCGCGGATGGCCAGCACGGCACGGCCATGGCGGCTCTTCATCATGGCGTGGATGGCAAAGCAGGTAATGACCACGCAGATGAACACATTGGCGAAGTTAGAATACTTGGGGATGTTCTTCAGGCCCTTGGCACCGTAGAACAGCTTGAAGCCCAGCACATCATCGATGTTGTTCAGGGTGATGCGGATGATCTCGCCAAAGCCCAGCGTCAGGATGGCCAGATAATCACCGGTCAGGCGCAGAGCAGGAATGCCGATCAGCACGCCGAACAGGCCCGCCACGATGCAGGCCAGCACCAGACCCACGACAAAAGCGACACCGGAGGGCAGATTGCTGTATTTCGTGAACAGGGCGCAGGTGTAAGCACCCACGGCCATGAAACCGGCGTGGCCCAGCGGCAGCTGGCCCAGATAACCGGTGGCAACGTTCAGCGAGACAGCCAGAATGATGTTGATGCCCACGGTGAGAAGCACCTTGTTCTGGTAGGTGGACAGCACGTTCTGGGTGAGGAAGGACAGGCCCACGAACAGCAGAGCCACCAGCACGGCGTTCATCAGGTAGCGCACGGGCATTTTGAGCGTTTTGCGTTTGGTATTCATCTTCATGCCCTCCTTACACCTTTTCCTGAACCTTGCGGCCAAGGAAGCCGGTGGGCTTGACCAGCAGCACGATGATCAGGATCGCAAACGTGACGGCATCCTTCCATGCGGAAAGGCCGATGGCGGAAACAAAGCACTCGCACAGGCCGATGGCGATGCCGCCGATCATGGCACCGGGAATGGAGCCGATGCCGCCCAGAACGGCTGCAACGAAGGCCTTCAGGCCCAGCATGGAGCCCATGGTGGGGGTCGCCTGCGGGTAGCTGCAGCAGTACAGCACCGAGCCGATACCGGCCAGAGCGGAACCCACCGCAAAGGTAAAGGAAATGGTGCTGTTGACGTTAATGCCCATCAGACGGGCAGCGTCCATATCCTCAGACACGGCACGCATGGCCTTGCCGAGCTTGGTCTTCTGCACAAGGAAGGTGAGCGCCAGCATGGACAGCACCGTGACCAGCAGGGTGATGACAGAGGTGAGGCCCAGCGGCACAGAGCCGATGCGGAAGGTCTGGTTGGTGTAGTAGGCCGGAATGACCTTTGCACCGGAACCAAGGATCAGCTCTGCAGTGTACTCCAGGAAGAAGGACACGCCGATTGCCGTGATCAGCAAGGAGATACGGGGTGCGTTGCGCAGCGGGGTGTAGGCGATCTTCTCGATCACAACGCCCAGCAGCGTGCAGGTGATGATGGTGGCGCACACAGCAGTGACCGGGCCAAGGCCCAGCTGATTCATCACGAACCAGGACATGTACGCACCAACCATAATGACATCGCCATGGGCAAAGTTCAGCAGCAGGATGATGCCGTACACCATGCTGTAACCCAGTGCGATCAGTGCATAGATGCTGCCAAGGGACAAGCCGTTGATCAGCTGGCTAAAAAACACTGTCATGGACTGATACTTCCTTTCTTTGCGGCGTTTGCACGCCTTTTGGGGAATGCACTTTTTACCAAAAAAGCGGAGACAGCCGAGCAAAACCTGTTCCGGCGGTCTCCGCAATGGGTCTTTTATTTCTGAGTGCTGCCTTTATGCCGCACACCGGTGCGCAGGATCAAAGCAGATCAGAACATTTCCTTCAGAACGGGGGTTGCACCGTCGAAGCACAGGATAGCGGTCTGCTTGACGGGGTTGTGGTGCTCATCGAAGGTGAAGGTGCCGGTGATGCCATCGATGGTGCCGCCTGCGATAGCATCGATGACGGCCTGCTTATAGTCGTCATCACCAGCGGTCAGGCCGGCATCCTCAGCAGCCTGAATGCCGTAGACAACGGTCATGGCAGCATCGTAGCCCAGAGGAGCGAAGCCGTTGGGGTACTCCTCACCGTACTCAGCCTTGTAGGCATCCTCAAAGTCAGGGTTGGAGCCCTTTGCGTAGTTTGCGCAGAAGTAGGCATCCTTCAGCTGGTCGGCAGTTGCGTAGCCTTCCAGACCATCCCAGCCGTCGCCGCCCAGGAAGGGAACTGCCAGACCGATGCTCTCAGCCTGAGCCAGGATCTGACCGACTTCCTGATAGTAGTTGGGGCAGAACACCACTTCGGGAGCCTTGCCTAGAATGGTGGTCAGCTGGGTCTTGTAGTCCACATCGCCCTCAGAGTAGGTCTCCTGATCGACGATGGTGCCGCCCAGGCTCTCGAACTCGTTGACGAAGTTCTCTGCCAGACCCTCGTTGTAGTCAGCGCCCTTCTGGAAGATGACGGCTGCCTTGGTGTAGCCCAACCGCTGGTAAGCGTAGTCAGCCATCTTGATGCCCTGGAACGGGTCGGTGAAGGTTGCGCGGAACACATTCTCGTTCACGGTGTCGGTCTCGGCATCGTAGGTGACAGCCTCAGCGGTAGCGGAAGCGGTGACCATGGGCATGTTGTAGTCTGCGCTCTCGGCAGCAAGTGCCAGAGTCGGGGTGGTGGTAACATCGCCCACCAGAGCGGTGATGCCCTGATCGCACATCTTGGTGAAGCAGGTAACAGCCTGAGTTGCATCGCCCTGCTCATCCATGGCGATGATCTCCAGCTGCTTGCCGTTGATGCCGCCCTTTTCGTTGACCTGCTTCAGGTACAGGGTAGCGCCGTTGACAACGGCCTGACCGTAAACGGAAACATCACCGGTCAGAGGTCCAAGAACGCCCACCTTGATGGTGTCGCCGGAAGCAGCGGCACCAGAAGCTGCGGTAGAGGCGGAAGCAGCAGTGCTGTTGGAAGAACCGCCGCATGCAGTCAGAACGCCGGCTGCAGCAACAACACCTGCAGCGGCCAGGAAATTACGACGAGAAATCATCTTTTTCATAGTGAATATCCTCCTTAGGAGCATTCGTGCTTCAGTATAAAAACGGAAGCAAGGCCCTCTTTCCCTCAAAGCGACCTTGCTTCGTTATCAATATTATAGACCTGTGAGCCAAAATCCGCAATTCACAAACCGTCCATACTTTCAGGGGCATTTTGTGGACTTTGTCGCCAAAATAGCCAAAAGCAATGGGTCTGTTTTGTGCACTATTTCAACTGCTTCATTTTGTTTGTGTGTCAGGTGAACACAATTCACAAGTTGCAAAAGGGTTACAGGGTCTCCATTTCGGCATCTGCGGCGAACTCGGCCTCTGCACGTGCCTCGGCAGCTTCGCCCTCTGCTTCCGCTTTGGCCGGAGACTCTGCAAGGACCTTGCGGATGGCGGCGAAGTAGAACACCAGCGACAGGCCGGTGCCGATGCACCAGCCCACGGGCCATGCCATCCAGATGCCCGTGCTGCCCAGAGCAGTGCTGCTCAGCACAATGGCGATGCCCACGCGCAGGATCAGGTCGGAGAAGGTGGCGATCATAAAGCGCACCATCATGCCGCAGCCGCGCAGGATGCCGTCAGTGACCAGCTTGAGCGACACCACAAAGTAGAAGGGAGACAGGATGCGCAGGAACAGCATACCGGTGTCGATGGCCGGACCCTGCGGGTCATTCATGAACAGCAACAGCAGGAAGCGGCCGAAGAAGAAGTACAGGAGCACGATGGGCACGCAGATGATCCACACCAGATTGCGGCCTGCGCCAAAGCCCTTGTGCACACGGTCCATCTTGCCCGCGCCCATGTTCTGGGAGGTGTAGTTGGAGATGCCGTTGCCCAGCGTGGTGAAGGAAGTGATGACCATGTTGTTCAGCTTGACGGCTGCAGAGTAGCCTGCAATGACGCTGGCACCAAAGGTGTTGATGACGCTCTGCAGGATGATGTTGCCCACAGAGACAAAGCTCTGCTGCAGGATGCTGGGAATGGCCACCACGGCCACCTTGCCCAGCATGTTCCAGGAGAACAGCACGACCTTGTTCTTGGATTTGAAGGCGCTGATGCGGCGGAACACCACCACCATGGCCAGCACGCAGCTCACACCCTGACACAGGAAGGTGGCCCATGCCACACCGGCTACGCCCATCTTGAGACCGGCCACGAACAGGATGTCCACGCCGATGTTGGACAGGGACGAGACTGCCAGAAAATAGAAGGGTGTTTTGCTGTCGCCCAGAGCGGAGAAGATGCCGGTGGCGATGTTGTAGAAGAACATGAAGGGCAGGCCCAGCACGTAGATATCCAGATACAGCGAAGAATCCGCAAGGATCTCCTCCGGGGTGTTGATGAGCTCCAGCAGGCTGTGGCAGCCCACAAGGCCGATCAGCATCAGCACGGCGCACAGCACGGCAGAGCCGATCAGGGAAGTGTAGACCGAAGTCTTCATCTCATCGTAGTCCTTTGCGCCAAAGTAGCGGGACACGATGACCGAGCAGCCAATGTTGCAGCCAAAGGCAAATGCAATGAAGATCAGGGTGATCTCGTAGCTGTTGCCCACAGCAGCCAGTGCATTCTCGCCGATGAACTTGCCTGCAACAAGGCTGTCGGCAATGTTGTACAGCTGCTGGAAGATGATGCTGCCGAACATGGGCAGGCAGAACTGCCACAAAACCTGTGACGGCTTGCCGACCGTCAGATCCTTATTCATATAGAAAATCCTCCTCTATCTACCATAAAGAAACATATTAGAATCAAAAACAGTATAGAGTCATCCTGACAAAAAGTAAAGAAAAATTTTAGTATATCTGCCATATGAAATTAACATGATAGGCATGACGCATCCCCGCTGCTGCCAGTGGGCAGACTGTAAAGAACAGCTGTTTCCTGCTTTGCCGGAATGTTCTGCCCCATCAGCTGCCGTTTTTTGCCCCTTAAAAAGTTTACATCCACAAACATGCGCATCGGCTCTTGCACCGGGCCGGAAAGCGTGGTAGGATACTATTGGTTAGTTAGACATAACTATCATAATTGGCCGTCACCCGTCTGCCCGCCCCGGGCAGCACAGGGAAGGAAATGATATTCAGGAGGTTTTCGAGATGAACTATCTGGAAATTGAATCTGTTGTAGGCCGCGAGATCCTGGACTCCCGCGGCAACCCTACTGTGGAAGCGGAGATCACGCTGGCCGACGGCACCGTGGCACGCGGCTGCGCACCTTCCGGCGCATCCACTGGTGAGTTTGAAGCTCTGGAGCTGCGGGACGGCGACAAGGGCCGCTATCTGGGCAAGGGTGTGACCAAGGCTGTTGAGAACATCAACACCGTCATTGCTGATGCTGTTGTGGGCATGGATGCCTCCGACATCTACGCCATCGACGCTGCCATGATCAAGGCCGACGGCACCAAAGATAAATCCAATCTGGGCGCAAACGCCATTCTGGCCGTGTCCATTGCCGCCTGCCGTGCAGCCGCTGCTTCTCTGGATATGCCGCTGTACCGCTTTCTGGGCGGTGTGAACGGCAACCGCCTGCCCGTGCCCATGATGAACATTCTGAACGGCGGCGCACACGCCACCAACACCGTGGATACGCAGGAGTTCATGATCATGCCCGTGGGCGCGCCCTCCTTCAAGGAAGCTTTGCGCTGGTGCGCGGAGGTCTTCCATGCGCTGGCTTCCATCCTGAAGGCCAAGGGGCTGGCTACCTCCGTGGGCGATGAGGGCGGCTTTGCCCCCAACCTGTCCAGCGACGAGGAGACCATTGAGACCATTCTGGCCGCCATCGAAAAGGTCGGTTACGTGCCCGGCAAGGACTTCATGCTGGCTATGGATGCCGCGTCCTCCGAGTGGAAGAGCCCCAAGGGCAAGGGCTTCTACAAGCTGCCCAAGGCCGGCACCGAGTTCACCTCCAGCGAGCTGATCGCACACTGGAAGAGTCTGGTGGAAAAGTACCCCATCATCTCCATCGAGGACGGTCTGGATGAAGAGGACTGGGAAGGCTGGCAGGAGATGACCCGCGAGTTGGGCGGCAAGGTCCAGCTGGTGGGCGACGACCTCTTTGTGACCAACACCGAGCGTCTGGCCAAGGGCATCGGGCTGGGTGCAGGCAACGCGATCCTGATCAAGCTGAACCAGATCGGCTCTGTTTCCGAGACGCTGGAAGCCATTAAGATGGCTCACAAGGCCGGTTACACCGCCATCAGCTCTCACCGCTCCGGCGAGACCGAGGACACCACCATTGCCGATCTGGCCGTGGCGCTGAACACCTGCCAGATCAAGACCGGTGCTCCCAGCCGTACCGAGCGTGTTGCAAAGTACAACCAGCTGCTGCGCATTGAGGAGCAGCTGGGCGGCAGCGCCGTTTACCCCGGCATGGCAGCTTTCAACGTAAAGCGCTGAAGCTGTTGAAAACCAATTGATCTTCCGGCACCCGTACTGCTTTTGCAGCGGCACGGGTGCCGTTTTGTTTTCTCCCAATTTTTTCCTGCAATCCGCTGCTCTGCCCAGCCGTATTCCATGCATGCCGGGCATTTTGGCCCGAAATTGCAAAAAAGGAGCAAAACATTCATGTTATCTACTCTGATCTCTCTGTACAAGCTGCTGGGCACCGGCGATTTTGTAAAAGTGCTGCTGATCCTGCTGAAGGGGCTTTTCGGCTGATGCAAAGCCGCCCTTCTCACTGCGGAAACGGGACTGCCTTACCGGCGGTCTCTTTTTTTGCCTTCTCACTTTACTTTCTTAAAAAAATATGCCATAATGAAACCAGTATTTTTCGGTTTAAAAGCCGTGCCCTGTACTGGGAAATCAGGGCCAGAATCCAACAGAAGAGGGGTTTTTTGTTATGAGCAAAACCATCATCCCGGCAAACTATACGCCCGCGCTGAACCTGTACGATACGCAGCGCGCCATTGGTACGGTCAAGCGTCTGTTTGCCGACACCCTGTGCGCCACACTGAACCTGTACCGCGTGTCTGCTCCGCTGTTTCTGGAAGCATCCACCGGTTTGAACGACGACCTGAACGGTGTCGAGCGCAAGGTCACCTTTGATATCAAGGAAAGCGGCATTGAGGCACAGGTGGTGCAGTCACTGGCAAAGTGGAAGCGCAAGGCCCTGAAGGACTACGATTTCCGTGTGGGCAAGGGCCTGTACTGCGATATGAACGCTATCCGCCGCGACGAAGATCTGGACAACCTGCACTCCATCTATGTGGACCAGTGGGACTGGGAAAAGGTGATCCGTCTGGAAGACCGCAACGAGGCTTACCTCAAGAGCGTGGTGCGCTCCATCGTGTCCGCTGTCTGCGCCACCGAGATGAACCTGCACGCCATGTTCCCCCAGCTGCAGGAGCTGCCGCTGCACAGCCCCAACGTCACCTTCATCACCACGCAGGAGCTGGAGGACCAGTACCCGGACCTGACCCCGAAGGAGCGTGAGAACGCCTTTGTGAAGGAGCACGGCACCACCTTCCTGATGAAGATCGGCGCTCCGCTGAAGAGCGGTAAGCCCCATGACGGCCGTGCCCCCGACTATGACGACTGGGATCTGAACGGCGATCTGCTGTTCTGGAACGACCCGCTGCAGTGCAGCTATGAGCTGAGCAGCATGGGCATCCGCGTCAGCCCTGAAAGCATGGACAAGCAGCTGACCATGGCTGGCTGCGACGACCGCCGCGCCCTGCCCTTCCACAAGGCCGTACTGAACGGTGAGCTGCCTTACTCCATCGGCGGCGGCATCGGCCAGAGCCGCCTGTGCATGCTGCTGCTGGGCAGCGCCCACATTGGCGAAGTGCAGGCCAGCGTCTGGGACGCAGCCACCCGCGAAGCCTGCGCCAAGGCAGGCATCCCGCTGCTGTAAGCAGGTTTTCCACACAAAGATTCAAAAGGCAGGATACCACCCTCATGGTGATACCCTGCCTTTGTTCGTTTTCTGCCCGTATCCGGGGAGAAATAGTTCGAGTCCTGTACCACCACCAAACAAAAAATCCCCAGACGAATGTCTGAGGATTTTTTGTGGTGGAGAATTAGGAACTCGAACGCCAGACCCCCTGCGTGGGCAGCAGCGTGCCGCTTGCGCCGGTGAGATCAGTATTCAGTTCCATACAGCGTCTCAGCTCCGGTATTCCGCCGGCAGCTGATCCATGGTCTGCCACTTGTCCATGGCTTCTTCCAGCTTCATGCCCTTAGCCACTGAATCGCGGCGGCAGGCGTTGACAGCCTGGATCTCCTTCATCTTGGCACCGGTCAGGGTGTAGCCCTTCATGGCGATGAGGGTAGCCGCCCATGCCACCATGGGGATGATGCAGAACAGCACGATGACCACCCAGTTCATGCCCGGGGTGTAGGGGTCATACTGGGTGGGCAGGCTCTGCAGGCCCACAAAGCTGACCGCGATGCCCACAACGGTAGCGGACAGGCTGGACACCAGCTTGTCCACCAGACTGAACAGGGTGCCCATGATGCCGGGGATATACTTGCCGCTGCGGTAGGTCTCGTAGTCGGAGCAGTCGGCCACCATGGGGATGGGCATATCGGCGGTGGCGTAGTAAGCACCGTAGCCGATGCCGAAGAAAGCGATGAACAGGATGGTATACAGGTTGATGGAAAGGCCGTTCTCGCCCAGAATGGACAGTGTGAAGGCATCGCCGCGGCCCCAGAGCAGCAGCAGCACCAGCACGCCCACATAGCACACCAGCGCCACGCTGACGTACTTCATCAGGCTGGCCTTCTGGCCCTCCTTCTGGCTGGTGCGGACGGTGAGCAGGAAGAAGGGCACGCTGAACACATAGCCCAGCACCATCATGGGCAGGTACAGGCCGTCGTAGTTGCCCATCATGCAGCCGTACAGCATGCACAGCACGGTGGTGTTGGTGGCGATGGAAAGTGCCAGCTTGCAGCCTGCACCGGCCACCATCAGCCGCTGCATGGGATCGTTGTTTTTGATGATCTGGATGTACTCCCGCACTTTGATCTTCTCGGTCTTTTCGCCGCCGATGCCAAAGTACTTGGGCTGGTCCTTCTCCCAGATGCCGATGACAGCCAGCAGGGTGAGCAGGATGGAGATGACGATGCCCACCGGAGCCAGCGTGCGGAAGAACCCGGCGGAAGCGTAGCCGCCCTCATAGTTCTTGGCAAGGATGGGGGCAAAGAACTGCATGGCACCCATGCCCAGCAGGCTGCCCACCGTGTTGAAGATGGTAAACAGGGGACGCTGCTTGGGGTCATTGGTCAGCACGGTCTGGCCGGAGCGGGTGCAGCTGGTCTGGAAGGTGTAGCCGATGACCCACACGGCATACAGGGCAACGAACGCAGCGTAGCGCAGCCCCATGGCACTGGCGGGGATGAGCGGGGTGAGGCAGTACAGCACCAGAATGCTTGCTGCCATGATGAGGTTGCCGATGACCATGAAGGGCCGGAACTTGCCGAACCTGCCGTTGGTGCGGTCCATGAGGGCACCAATGATGGGGTCGGTGACGGCATCGAACAGGCGCATGCCGGTGACCATCACCGAAGCAAACAGCATGCTCAGGGCCAGCACTTTGCTGCCGAAGGTCGCGATGTAGGAAAGCACCAGCACATAGTACACATTCGTTGCGCCGTTGTTCAGCGGAAACAGCACCAGCTGGTAGGTTTTGGCGCGGTTCACACTCGACGCCGTTGTTTTTTGTTCGCCCATTGCGGTCTCTCCTTTTGTCTTTGATAAAAAGCGGCAGCCCGCCCCGCCTTCGGGGCAGGCTGCCGTAACATGGGGTCAGGGATCGTGCAGACCGGAATTACTTCTGGTCAACAGCAGGAGCGGTGTCTGCCAGCTCCTTCTTGCGCTTGAGGGCCTTGCTCAGCTGCCATGCGCACAGCACGGTCAGCACAGCCAGCACGGCGATCAGTGCATAGATCGCAGTCTGCCACCAGGGCAGCACGGTCTTCAGCGTATCGCTTGCAGACCAGCCGTTCATGGCGTTGGAGTTGACCACGGTGTACAGGATGTGATGCATTGCATTGCGCATCTGGGTCACGATGTAGGCATCGTTCTCGTAGTTGGCAGCCTTGGTGGTGTGGATCTTGGGCATCGGGCTGTCCCAGATGTCGGAACCGGCGATCAGGCCGTCCACCAGATCCATGTACTGGCTGGAGCCGGAGAAGTCGGTGATGCACATGCCGCGCATGCCCAGCTCCTCGCGCAGGAAGCCGTTCAGCAGGTTGGCGTTGGCACCGCACCAGGTTGCGCCCCAGCGGTTGAAGCCGGTCATCACGCACCATGCGCCGCCATCCGTGATGGCCTTATCGGCCACTTCCAGATAGATCTCGCGGGCGGTCTGCTCGTTCAGCCAAGTGTTGACACCGCGGCGGCTGGTCTCGGAGTCGTTCAGGGCAACGTGCTTCAGGTAGACATACACGCCCTTGGACTGGATGCCCTGCACCTCGGCAGCGCAGATGGTGCCGGCCACAAAGGGATCCTCGGCGTAGTACTCGAAGTTACGGCCGGAGTAGGCGGTACGGTGCATGTTGATGCCGGGGCCGTACAGGCCGGAGTAACCCATGGCAAGGCAGTCCTCACCGATGCACTTGCCCACTTCGTTGATCAGGTCCACATTGAAGGTGGCAGCCATGACATCCTCGGAGGTGTAGCACATGGCGGATGCACCGCCGGTCAGGGCAGCGGTCAGGCCCTGCGGGCCGTTCTCGTCCTTGGTAGCGGTCTTGCCGATGGAGGCAGCCGCTGCAGTGTTGTGGAAGCCCAGAGTGATGGTGTTGACCATCTCATCGAAGGTCAGCTGATCCAGCAGGGTCTCCCATTGGGGATCGTCGAAGTCCTTGCCGATCATGGAAGCGAGGGTCAGGCCGTTCTTGGCACCCAGAGTGGGCATCTCGACGCTGTCGGCCTCGGTGCCGTCGTACTGGGTAAAGGCCAGATCTGCAGCCAGCGTTTCGTTGGCGGTCAGGGCAGCAGGCTGGGTGGGGACCGTGCCGGTCCAGTCAGAGCGGCTCATCCAGGTCACGCTGCCGGGAGCATCGCTGCTCTTGTTGGGGTCGGACTCATCGAACAGGTTGGTGATGGCGGTGCCGTTGGCGCTGGCTGCATAGGTGGTGGTATCCAGTGCCTCGTTGGTCCACTTCCAGACCAGAGAAGCATCGCCGTCCTCGGTCATGCGGCCATTGGTGCCGGCCACGGTGTAGCCCTTGGCAGCAAGGATGTTGTTGACAGCGTTGTGAGAATCGGTAGCAGCGGTGAAGTAGTAGTCACCGGCATCCAGAATGTAGGTCTTGGCGTTGTTTGCGTCGTAGGTGCGCAGCTCGCTCTTCTTCACTGTGATGGTCACATCCTCGGAAGCGCCGGGAGCCAGCACATCGGTCTTGGCAAAGCCGCACAGCTCTGCAGCGGCCTTCTCGATGCCGTTTGCCTTATCGTAGTCGGTGTAGGGAGACTGGAAGTAGACCTGCACGGTCTCCTTGCCGGAATAGGTCTTGCCGGTGTTGGTGACCTTCAGGGTGACGGTGAAGGCGTCGTCAGACTCGGTCACATTGAAGTTGCTGTAAGCGAAGGTGGTGTAGCTGTCGCCGTAGCCGAAGGGATAGGCAACGGTGGTGGCCCAGTCATAGTCACCTGCCTTGGCAGTGCCCATGACCACATCCTCGTAACGGGTCTCGAAGTAGCGGTAGCCCAGATAGATGCCTTCCTGATAGACGCTGTACATGCCCTGCACGTCTGCACCCTCGGTCAGCAGGTTGTACTCTGCTGCGTTGGGGTAAGCCTGGGTGTAGAAGTTGTACATGGCAGGGTTTGCCAGATTGTCGTACAGATAGGTGTCCACCAGAGAGCCGGAGGGGGTCACAGTGCCGGCGAGCAGCTGGCCCACACCGTTGATGCCGGTCTGGCCCACATCGCCGATCCACATGGCGGCATCGATGCCGTAGTCCTCGCCGCAGATGGCAGGGTTGAGGAAGTCCATTTCCAGTGCGTTGGAGCTGTTGATCAGGACGACGATGGACTTGAAGGTGCCGTTATCCTTCAGTGCCTTCAGATTCTTCAGCAGCTCGATCTCCTCGGCGGACAGCTCCAGATAGTTGCCGCTGCCCTCGGAACCGGAGATCCAGCTGTCGTTGGTGCCGTTGGCACCGCTGGGCAGGTCTGCGCCCTCACCGCCGGAGCGGGAGAACACCACGATGGCAGCATCGCCGTACTCGGCAAAGCTGCTCTCGGCGCTGGACAGTGCGCTCCACGGAGCTTCATTGACAGCGTACTGGGTGTTTGCTTCCAGCGTATCCGAGATGGAGGCCGGGGTAATGCGGCTGTAGTTCTTCATCATGCTGTCGGACTTGTACAGATCCCACAGCGTCTGGTTGACCTGAATGCCCTGAGCTTCCAGTGCTTCCTTCAGGTTGGGGGCCTTGCTGGTATCCACGGAACCGGAGCCGGTGCCGCCGTACATCAGATCCACAGAGCCATGGCCGAACAGGCTGACCTTGGCACTGTCTGCCAGCGGCAGGGCAGCGTTGTCGTTCTTCAGCAGGGCAGCGCCCTCGGCCTCAACGGTGGCGCACAGCTCTGCTTCGTAAGCCTCGCGCTCTTCGTCGGAAGCAAAGCCCGCTTTGAAGTATTCGGTATCTTCCGTAGTGTCGCCCTTGATGATCTTATAGGTCGATGCATTCAGAGCAACGTTCAGGGTGGTGGCGTACTGATTTGCAATCATGTTGCCCACGATGGCGGCGATGGTCAAAATCGCCGTCAGCGCAGTGAGCACCGACCACAAACGTACTTTGGATTTCTTGGTATTCATTGGTTCTCCTCCTTTTCATTTATAACAACCGCCAGACAGCGGAATGTCCTTGTTTATACCCAGTTTGCACTCTTGGACTTGGTCTTCACCAGCTTGTAGCCGGGGTTCGGCTCTGCCACACTGCAGAAGGATGCGGTGTCGATGCAGTCGCCTGCAACGGCCTTCAGCTCCACCTTGCCATGCAGCGGCACGCGGAACCTGAAGATATGCTCGCCGGTCTGCTCTGCCAGCTTTTTGCCGTCCGCATACAGGGCGACGGTGTGCTGGTTGGAGTAGACCTTGACCTCGATCTCCTTCTCGGTACGGTCGGTGAACCGCTTGGAGCAGATGTGGACGAAGTGTTCCTCGCTCCACCATGCTTTATAGAGGTAGAAGCTGTCCTTTTTGGTCTTTCGGTCAAAGGTGACAAGACCCTTGTGGTTCATGCCCGGCTCGCCGCCCTGATCCCGGGCATCGGCTGCAAAATCGAACATGTTCCACACATGGGTCGCCCACAGCCACGGGTGGCGATCAAAGCACTTCAGCATATACTCGTGGTACTTGGCCTGATATTCCTCGGTGTGGTCGCCCCGGCGGGGGTGGGCACTGTGGAGGTTGGGCATGCCCTCGGCACCGTACTCGGAAAAGCCCAGCGGACGGTTGGGGTATACCAGATGGAAAAAGTCTATCCACAGGTCATTCATGAACAGCCCCGGCACATACCAGCCCAGATACAGGTTCCAGCTGACCAGATCGGTGATGTGTGCCACCGGGTTGAAGGGGCCGCACATGGCGTAGCAGGCCAGCGTGGTCAGGCGGGTGGAATCCATCTTGTGGCACAGTTCGTTGAGCACCCGATGGTTGTCCAGCATATCCGCCTTGTCCTTGGTGGAAATAGTGATCTCGTTGGACACACCCCAGCAGACGATGGAGGGGTGGTTGTAGTTCTGGTGGATGAGCTCCTTCATCTGGCTGATGGTGTTTTCCCGGCCATTGGGCAGATGCTCGGAGATGTAGGGGATCTCTGCCCAGACCACCATGCCGTACTGGTCGCACAGGTCGTAGAAATACTGGTCGTGCTGGTAGTGGGCCAGCCGGACGGTGTTTGCACCCAGCTCCCGGATCAGCGCCATGTCCTCATCATGCATCTCCCGGGTGATGGCGTTGCCCAGACCCTTGCGGTCCTGATGGCGAGACACACCGTGAAGGGGATAGGGCCTGCCGTTGAGGAAAAAGCCCTTCTTTGGGTCTACAGAGAAGCTGCGCAGGCCCACCTTGGTGGTCACTTCATCCACCGGCTTGCCGTCCTGCAGCAGACGAACCACACAGGTGTACAGGTATGGGTCTTTGATGCCGTTCCACAGGTGGGGAGCATCCAGATGGAGAAAAGTATTTTCGCCCTCGCCCTTTGCAGCGGTGCGGCCCTCAGCATCCAGCAGCTCCACCGTCACGGTGCCGCTGCCTTCCACCAGCGTTTCCACCTGGATGTCGGCGCTGTTCTCCTGCAGGGCCGGGGTGATCTTCACGCCTGTATCGCCAAAGTGTCCCAGCGCAATGTGGTTTTTGTTCACCACCAGCAGGCTCACATCCCGGTAGATGCCGCCGTAGAAGGTGAAGTCTGCTTTCTGGGGGTAAACGCGGTCGTTGACGCTGTTGTCCACCCGCACCGTGAGCTGGTTCTCTGCCTGAAGCAGCTCCGTGACCTCTGCCCGGAAGGTGGAGTAGCCGCCGTCATGGGTGCAGAGCTGCTGACCGTTCAGTAGCACGGCGGCGCTGGCGTTGACACCCTCGAACTGCAGCCACACCTGCTGCTGTGCCGGGTCGTATACCGGTGCTGCAAAGCGGGTGCAGTAGGTGCAGCAGCCCCGCCAGTAATCGTTGCCGCCGTCCTGACCGTCCCTGGCGTTCCATGTATGGGGCAGCTCTACGGCGGTGGTAACGCCGTTCGGGCCGGTGAACTGCCAGTCCTTCATGAGCTTTGCAATACTACGCATCCGATTCCTCCTGTTTTTGCTGTGGTACAGTGATTTTTTTTCGTTTTTTGCTCTTTGTCATTATTTTATCAGAGTGGCCGTATTTCGCAAGATGCGTGCGAAAATCGGTCGTTTTGCGTGCGCATTCGGTTTTGGACTGCCAAATGTGAACTGATATATTTGTAAGTTTTTCACAAGCAGATGTATCCAACAAGCCGCAAAAAGAAAACCGCCGCAGTCCTTCCGTTTCCGGAACTTCTGCGGCGGCTGCCGTTTTCTTAACTTATTTTTGCAGCGGAAAGATGATCTTTTCCGCAAAAAACTCTCCCTGCTCTTCCAAGGTCAAAGTGCCTTTGTACTTCTGCACGATGCGACGGATCACCTTCAGCTCGTATTGTGCAGAGCGGCTTGCCTGCTGTTCCGGCGGGCGCAGCGGGCTGATGATGTTCACCACCACAAAACCCTGCCGCACACAGACCAGCAGATCGATGACCCTGCACTCCGGCCGGGAGACCTGCACCGCGCTTTCCACGGCGTGATCCAGCGCATTGGCAAACATTGCGTACAGATCCCCCGCTTCAAAAAAGCCCAGACAGCTGCCGTTTGCCACAGCATTCAGCTGGATGCCCCGGGACTCGCACAGCAGACTCTTCTCGGTCAGCACCACATCCAGCACCTCGTTGCCGGTGTTGCGGTTCGCGTCATACAGGCGGGCTGCGCGCTCGGCCTCATCAATGCGCTCCGGCGGTACCTCTTCGGGCGACAGCTTGCGGAGATTGGCAATCTGCACTTTCAGCTCATGGCAGCGCTTGTTGATGATCTGCACGTTCTGCCGGGCCACCTGATACTGCTGACGCTGACGCTCGTACAGCAGATTCAGTTCACTCATCTCTTTTTCCATGGCAGACTTCTTGAACAGCTCACTCTGAAAATACAGCAGGGTGATAAAATAGAACTGCCCGATCAGAATGGTAACGGTAAGGCTCAGCGGAGTCTGTTCTGCACGGGCATTGTCCAGCACGGCGGCCTGCACCATGAACAGGATGCCAATGAAGAACGCGCTGAACAGCTGCCGGGGCCCGATGTTGTATTCTCCTTTATAAGGAAGCTGCCGTGCCAGCAGGATGTACACCGCCGCAAAGAATACCGCCCCAGACAGCAGCTGTACCAGAACCGCCCAAGGGGAAGCCATGTTCAGCGGGTGTCCATACCGGGTAAACTGCAGCTCCAGAAAGCACCAGCTCTCGTAGGCGCACTGCGCGATGAGCAGGCTCCATACTGCGCAGTACAGGGCACCTTTTTTATTGATATCCGTACACAGATAGATCATCCCGCCCAGCAGCGCAAAAAAGGAGATGTAAAGCACCAGCAGCAGGAGCTGCTGCTGCCACAGTGTTGTGGACTGTGCCAGAGGGTCCAGCAGCTGCGCCAGCAAAAGCAGCGGGAGCAGCATCCCGCAGGCGCGCGCCCAGAAATGGGTGCGATGCCGCAAAGGCAGACAAAAGACCAGCGCCGCGCCCCAGCGCAGCAGTGCCCGGAGCAGGCTGTTCAGCAGCGATGTGGTCACAGCACACCTCCCATGTAGGACGCTACTGCGGTAAGAAAGGCCGTGCGCTGCCGTCGGCTGATCTCCAGCCGGTCGTTTTTCACAAGGGCAAAGTCGTTTTCAATGCCCTTGACGTAGGCCAGGTTGACCAGATAGCATTGGTTGCAGCGGACAAAATGATACTCGGCAAGCTGCTTTTCGGCACTTTGCAGGCTGGCGCGTGCCGCGAACTCGCCTTTGGAGGTGTGGTAGTACAGCATCCGGCTGTGGGTCTCCAGATAATAGATATCAGCGGTATCCAGCAGCTGGATGCCGCCGCCCGCCAGCTGCAGCACCACCTGCCCGCCTCTGCGCCGCTGCACCCGCTGGATGGCGCGGGAAAGCTTGGTGCAGAACTGATAATAGTTCACCGGCTTCAGCACATAATCCAGTGCATCCACCTCGTAGCCCCGGATGGCATACTGTGCCATGTTGGTCACAAAGACCAGCACCACATCCGCGTCCACGGCCCGGATAGCTTCGGCCGCTCCAAAACCGTCCAGCCGTGGCATCTCCACATCCATAAAAATAATGTCGAACCCCGGCGTATAGTGCTCTGCGATCTCGGCACCGTCTGTGATGAGACTGATCTCCACCTGCAGGCCCTGCTCCTGCGCATATTGCCGGACGAACCGGTTCAGGCTTTCCCGTGTTTCTTCCTGATCCTCTACGATCGCAATTTTGAACATCCTGCACCCACCTTCTCACTGCGTCTGATCGCCGTATAGCTCTTTTTATTGAAACACACTTTTCTATGAAATGCAATGGAAAACCTTGAGGGGAAAACAGATGAGGTTCTCGTCCTGCTCTGACGTGGGTTAGTGGATGGCGCAACAAAAAAGCCCCAGACAACCGTCTGAGGACTTTTATGACAGAGCATTGCCAAGGGCAGGCAAACCTGGATTTATTCTAGATACTGCGGCAGATTCCACGCACCTCGCAGCACACGGTGGACCTCCACAGTCTTTATTTCATCGTTGACGCGGTAAAATACAAGATACTGGTCAACGACCATCCTACGGTAAGCAGGGTCGAGGCGGTAGATCTCGCACATTTTCGGGGTATCGCCCAATTTTGTGATCTTCTCCCGCAGCTCTTTCAGTACGCGGCTAGCTGTTTTAGGGTAAAAGCCAGACAGATACCGGGCAATATCGTTCAGGTCCTGTACAGCAAGGGGCAGATATTTGATTTTATACGTCATACTGCTTGCCCAGCGTCTCCCATACACTTTCGTGGTCTGCCCATTGCGTGTCGGGGTCAGCCGCCTGCTGTTTTGCCTTGGCAAGTGCCTCGGCAACATACCGCTGGTGCAAGAACTCCTCGTATTTGGCGTAGTCCTCAATGTTGATAAGAACCGATTCTCCACGGCCATGATTCGTGATGATCACATGGTCATGGTCTTTGAGCATCTCCGAAATTTCGGCGTAATGGTTGCGCAGGTCCCGGGAAGGGCGAACGAATGTCTGCATCATACGGGACACCTCCTGTCAGGAATATTGTATCACAAAATGACTACGGACGCAAGGCTGATGATTCTTGTTAGGGCGTGCGGAGCCCCAAACCCTGCTAAGAACGAGTACGGCAAACTGGAATTGACCGAGCTGATAGTTACCGTTTTCTAACACTCCATTCATCATCTTGAGCTTTTCTTTCAGCATAGTAACCGCAAGGCATATCCTTTAGAATACCAACAGAATTATCTAAGTCGAATACTGATTTTAAGGATACTAACTTTGCTTCGTCTGTTTCATGTGCTTTTCCACATAGAAATTGCCACATTCCATCATCTTCATCATGTGATACATATAAAATAGGTTCTCCATTCTCTAATATGTGGCAACAGGTTATTGTAGCTGTATTTGATGCGTCATAAAATGGGAATTTCATATTTAACACTCCTTCAAATTCCGATTTGTTGAACTGAGCCGAGTATACCACGTCTTGTTAAGAATATCAAAAGGCAGGATACCCCCATGATGGTGATACCCTGCCTTTGCTTGTCCCGGTTCTCGTCCTGTACCGCCACCACGAAAAAAGTCCCCAGACCAAAAGGTCTGGCGGCATCTTTCTTGATAGACATTCCTACGCATTGGGAACCGCGCACTAACAAACACCCCACTGGGGTGTTTGTTGCCCCGCCTGCGGCGTGGCCGTGCTGTTCGAGTCCTGTACACCGCCCACCACGAAAAAAGTCCCCAGACCAAAAGGTCTGGGGACTCGTGGTGGACGGTACAGGACTCGAACCTGTGACCTCCTGCACGTCAAGCAGATGCTCTACCAGCTGAGCTAACCGTCCATAAGTCATATCGACTTGAATAGTTTACCACAGCCTGTGCAAAAAAGCAATACTTTTCTGTGATTTTTTATTTTTCCGCCTTCAGCGACCTGCGGACGATATCGTACAGCACCGGCTTCATGGCTTCAATATCATCGGGTTTGCCCTCCAGCACGCTGGAATAGCACACCGACATGCACATGCTGCCCAGTGCCGTGATGCGCTGGTAGATCTCCCGCTCGGTGCGGCCGGCCATTTCCGGGCTGGTCAGCACCACATTCAGCAGCTTGCGCATCAGCGGCTCGGCTTCGCGGCTGGCCTCGATCTGGTCCAGCCCCGGCCATATGAAGTTGTGCTCCAGAAACTTGAGCACCAGCGTATCCTTCCGTAGTGCTTCGATGATGTGGTCGATCACCGCCACCATCTTGTCCGGGAAGTTTTCGAGCTCTGTCTGCTTTTCCACCGCTTCGCACGCGTTGCTCAGCAGCTGGTAGCTCACCCGGCCCAGCAGCGCCTGCATCACCGCACCTTTATCCTGAAAATACAGATAAAAGGTGCCCTTGGCCACCTTGGCCCGGCTGGTGATATCCTCTACGCTGGTTTTTGCGGCACCTCGCTCCAGAAACAGATCATAGGCTGCCTCCAGCAGTGCCCGGCGCTTCTCCTGCTTTTTGCCCTCCACGGTACCCATATTCCCTGACGATTCCTCTTTTCCGCTCGTTTTCATTCGCTCATTTGTGTTATCTCAATCATTTTAGCAGTCCTTTCCCGATAGTGCAAGTCCAAAAAGCTATACAATTTCAGGCAGTTGATAAGAAAACTGACTTTTGGTCATTTTTGTGCTTGACACCCGGTTTGTCATGGTTATAATAGTGTTTGCTTGGAAATGACCACCAGTCATTTTACTAAGATTTTTAACCATTTTCTATGGAGGGTTCTCATGAAAAAGATCGCACAGGGCATTGTGCGGCTGCGCAAGCTGATCCTGACAGTAGCATTCCTGCTGTTGATCCCTTCCGCAATCGGCGCAATTGCTACCCGCATCAACTATGACATCCTCACCTACCTGCCGCAGGATCTGGACTCCATGATCGGCGAGGTAGCCCTTGAGGACGATTTCCATTTGGCCTCCACCGGTATGATCACGGTAGAAGGCTTACCCACAAACGAACTGATCGCCATGAAGAAGGACATCGAGGCTGTTCCCGGCGTGACCCAGACCTTCTGGCTCAGCGATGTGATCGACCCCAGCATCCCCACCGAGATGCTGCCCGCCGATGTGCAGCAGTTCATGTTCGGCAAGAACGATTCCACCATGCTGATCGTCCGCTTTGACGCCCCCAGCGCCAGCGACGAGACCATGGAAGCCGTCGCTCAGATCGAAAAGCTGCTGCGCAAGGACTGCTTCTTCGGCGGTATGAGCGTTATCCTGCAGGACACCAAGGCACTGGTCAATCAGGAAATGCCCATGTACATCCTGATCGCCGTGGGTGCCAGCCTTTTGGTGCTGTTCCTTTCGCTGGAAAGCACCATCACCCCGCTGCTGTTCATGCTGGGTCTTTTGTTCCCCATTGCGTACAACTTCGGCACCAACATCTTTCTGGGCCAGATCAGCTACATCACCGAAGCACTGGCCACCGTGCTGCAGCTGGGTGTCACGATGGACTTCTCCATCTTCCTGCTGCACCGCTATCAGGAAGAGAAGGAGCTGCGCTCTTCCAACGAGGAGGCCATGACCAGCGCCATCTGCAAGACCATGACCTCCATCTCCGCTTCCAGCCTGACCACAATCGCGGGCTTCCTTGCACTGTGTGCCATGCGCCTGACGCTGGGCCGCGATATCGGCCTTGTCATGGCAAAGGGCGTTGCCCTCGGTGTCATCTGCACCGTGGTCATCCTGCCCTCCCTGATCCTTACCTTTGATAAATGGGTGGAAAAGTACAAGCACCGCACCGTGATCCCCAAGCTGAAAAAGCTCAGCTATTTTGTTTCCAATCACTCGGTGCCCATCGTGGTTATCTTTATCCTCATCCTCATCCCCTTTGCCATCGCGCAGAACAAGACCGAGGTCTACTACACTCTGTTCGACTCCCTGCCGCAGGACCTGACCGGCATCGTGGGCACCAACAAGCTGGGCGAGGACTTCGGCATGACCACCAGCCACTTCATTCTGGTGCATGACGACCTGACTGCCACCGAGGTGAGCGACCTGTGTGATGAACTCAAGGACGTGGACGGCATTACGCAGGTGGTGAGTCTGGATTCCATCACCGGCCCGGGCTTCCAGACCGAGCTGCTTCCCGACAGCATCATGGAGATCCTGCAGTCCGGCGGCTACAAGCTGATTTTGGCCAACAGCTCCTATAAGACCGGCACGGATGCCATCAACAACCAGCTCACCGAGATGATCGACCTCATCAAGACCTTTGACCCCGAGGGCGTCATCACCGGCGAGGGTGCCATGACCAAGGACCTGATCGAAGTGGCAGATGTGGACTTCAAGAATGTCAACGTCTGGTCCATCATGGCCGTTCTGGTCATCATCGCCGTTTCCTTCAAGAGCATTTCCATCCCGGCGCTGCTGGTGGCCAGCATTGAAGCCGCCATCGCCATCAACATGGGCATCCCGTACTTCACCGGTACGCAGCTGCCCTTCATTGCCAGCATCGTCATCGGCACCATCCAGCTGGGTGCTACCGTGGACTACTCCATCCTGATGACCACCCGTTACCACGAGGAGCGCGCCTTTGGCCGCACCCCGAAGGAAGCCGCCCAGCAGTCGCTGGAGCACTGCAGCCAGTCCATCCTGACCAGCGGCCTGACCTTCTTTGCCGCCACCGTCGGTGTGGCTGCCATCAGTAAGATGGAGTTGCTGAAGAGCATCTGCCTGCTGATCTCCCGCGGCGCACTGATCAGCATGGTGGTCATTCTGGTGATGCTGCCCGCAGCCCTGATGCTGTGCGACTGGATCATCCGCCACACCACCCTCAAGTGGATGGTACCCGAATCCGCCAACGCCAAGAAGTCTGAAAAGGAGTAATTACGTTATGAAAAAATCGCTTCGTTTCGCCAGTGCGGCGCTGGCTCTCACCCTCGCCGCAGGCTGTGCAATGCCCGCATTTGCAGCTGGTAAGAGCAGCTTTTCCAAATCCGAGACCGTCTATGCTGTGATGAACGGCGACGGCTCCATCAAGAGCACCACCGTCAGCGAGCACCTGTACAGCGCCTCCGGCCTTGCAAACGTCACCGACAAGACCACCCTGACCGACATCCAGAACACTGAGAGCGATGCCGAGTTCACCCAGAACGGGGAAGAGCTGGTGTGGAACACCAACGACACCGATGTTTACTACAAGGGCAATACCGACAAGGCCCTGCCCATCGATGTGAAGGTGACCTACGCTCTGGACGGTCAGGAAGCCGCCCTTGAGGACATCATTGGCAAGAGCGGCCACCTGACTGTGACCGTCAACCTGAAGAACAACGAGACCGGCACCGTGAACGTGAACGGCAAGGACCGCACCATCGTCACTCCGCTGATCACCGCTGTGGGCGTCATTCTGGGCGGGGATGCTTCCAACGTGACCGCAGAACACGGTATGATCGAAAGCGCCGCCAAAAGCAGCGTTGCCGCCTTTGTCACCCTGCCGGGCGTGAAGGATTCCCTGTCCGGCTTGCTGCCCGATGAGGTGAACAGCATCGAAGACTATCTGCAGGACACCGTGACTGTGGAAGCCGATGTGGAAGACTTTACCTGCCCGCAGGTCATGGTGGCCTGCGCTACCAGCACGGCCGCTCTGGGCACGAGCAACGTGTTCGACCTGAGCAGCATCAACGACCTGACCGACGGCATCAACCAGCTGAACGATGCCATGAGCCAGCTCATGGACGGCGCCTCCCAGCTGGTGGACGGCACCTCTCAGCTGGCAGGCGGTGTTCTGGCCCTGCTGGACGGTGCCAACACCCTGAACAACGGCGCTGCCGCTCTGGACGACGGCCTTGGCCAGCTGACCAACGGTCTGGACACCCTGAGCGCCAACAATGCAGCACTGAACGCCGGTGCGCAGCAGGTGGCTGACGGTGTGCTGGCTTCTGCCAACAAGACCCTGAAGGAAGGCGGCCTGATCGACGAGGACATGACATGGTCGAACTACGAGGCTGTGATCGACAACATCCTCACCATGAACGATAAGACCCTCGCTGCCGGACGCCGCAAGATCGTGCGCACCGTGTGGGAGCAGGAACCCAGCTTCAAGGACAGCCAGCTGGATCTGGCCCTGTATCTGTCCGCGACCAAGACGAACCACGATCTGGAAGCGGCCCTGAAGCTGATGCAGAACTTTGACGCTTCCATGCTGACCGGCGCTCTGGAGATGGTGACCAATGCCGATGCAAAGAACACCATCCACGAAGAGCTGAAGTACCAGATCGAGAACAGCCAGGATATGGCCGATGTCCGCGCCCTGAAGACCAGCCTTTCTCAGATCCAGTTCTTTGTTTCCAGCGTGAACCAGTACACCGCAGGCGTGCAGACCGCTGCGGACGGTGCCCACTCCGCAAAGGATGGCAGCGCACAGCTGGCTGCAGGCACCAAGACCCTGTTTGACGGCGTGAACACCCTGAACACCGGTGCAGGTCAGTTGAATGACGGCGCAGGCCAGCTGAACGATGGTCTGAACCAGTTCAACGAGGAAGGCATCTCCAAGCTGACCGGCGCGCTGGATCAGGATCAGCTCCATGGCCTGAAGACCGTGCTGGACGAGATGACCGACCGCCTGAACGACTACACCAGCTTTGCCGGTGCACCGGACGATGCCGAGAGCAGCGTGAAGTTCGTCTACAAGACCGCTGAAACCGTGGCCGCTGCCGACACCACTGCAGCCGAGACTGAGACGGTGAAGGAAGGCAATATCTTTACCCGCCTGTGGCAGCGCATCGTGAACCTGTTCAAGTTCTGATAAGACATCTTCGAGAATTCATGTTGAACCTCTTTCCATAGAGAAGGGGCTGTTGCAAAGCAGCCCCAACGAAAAAATGAGATAGGCTTCCCCGAAAAGGGGCTGCCTATCTCATTTTTTTTTGAGATCTGCCTTTGAGTTTTCAGCGTTCTGCCCGTTTTGTACGGTGAATGCGGCTGTTTTCAACATTTTAAAGGGACACTGTTTTGCAACAGCCCTGCGGGCGATGGAATGGCCCGACTCGTGTCCGGCAAGAAAGCTGCCCGCCCACGATATGCAGTTTACTTGCGTGCGATCATTTCGGTGTAAGCCAGCACCAGCGGGCCGACACCCTTGGCATCGTTGCAGACCACCGGCTCGCTGAAATAGTAGGCCAGAGAGCCGTCGCGGTGATCCTTGCCGCCAAGACCCGCCACCAGACAGATGCCGTCCAGCTGCAGACTGCCATCCGGGTTCTTGGAAAGGTACTTGTCGCAGGTGCCGTAGAAGGCCTTTTCGGCCCATGCGGCCATGCGTTTGGGAAGGTAGCCCAGACGCACGCCTTTGAGCACCGCGTAGGCAAACAGAGCGGTGCCGCTGGTCTCGAGGTAGTTGCCCTCCACACCGGGGTGGTCCATCACCTGCCAGAACATGCCGGTCTCCTCGTCCTGGAATTTGTGCACATCCTCAATGGTCTGCTTGAGCATTGCCATGATGCCGCGGTACTCGTTGTACAGCTGCTCGTCCATCCGCTCCAGCACGTCCACCATGGCTACCATGAACCAGCCCATGGCACGCAGCCAGAAGTTGGGGCTGCAGCCGGTGACGGGGTCGGCCCAGTACATCTGGCGGCTCTCATCATAGCCGTGGTAGTACAGGCCGGTCTTTTCGTCCCGCATGTGCTTTTTGATATTCATGAACTGTTTGTAGCTGTCGATGCAGCCCTGCATCTTGTTAAAGCGGGTCTCGTACTCCATGTAGAAGGGCTGGGCCATGTAGGTGCCGTCCAGCCACACCTGCCACGGGTAGATGTCCTTGTGCCAGAAATTACCCTCTTTGGTGCGGGGCTGGGTGGCCAGCTGGCTGCGGATGGTCTCGATGGCCTTGCGGTACTTTTCATCCCCAAAGATATCGTACAGGGTGAACAGGTTCTTGCCCTGATTTACGTTATCCAGATTGTACTCCTTGGGGTCGTAGGTCTTGATGGAGCCATCCTCCTGCACAAAGGAATCAATGAAGCTCTTGGAGAAGTTCAGATACTTCTCGTCGCCGGTGGTCTTGTACAGGCTCAGGCAGGCCGTGATCATGCAGCCGTCGATGTAGTTCCACTTGTTGGGCTTGCCGCTGCGCACCTTCTCGATGTTCCACATGGGTGCCTCGGCGCTGGAATTGGCGATCAGGTAGTTCACGTAATCGCCCAGCATGGCAAGAATTTCTTCATGGGTCATGGTATCAGTCCTCCTCAAAATGGCCGACATTTGCAAAGTGCAGGCGTTCGCCCTCGTAGCCCTCGATCTTCACGTTGTGCAGGTCGATCTCCTTGACGTTCTCGGCGTAGATGGCCAGCTTCTTCACCAGAGGGCGGTTATCTGCCATAGCGGCCTGACCGGCCTCGGCATTGGGGTCAAAGGTGATCGTGACGTTCTTCATGGAAACGCGCTCAATGGGCTGCTCCGGCAGGCCGTCGAAGTAGCATCCCGCGAACTGAGCGTCGGTGGCGACGATGTCCTCCATGGTCAGGCTGCCCAGCTTCGGGGTGTACTCGTCCACGGGCATGGCATCGCGGCACTGCACATAGGGGCCGTGGCCGTCCGGGTCACAGAAGTAGAACATGTTGATGACGAAGGGTGCCTTGACACCGCGCATCTCCACGTTGCGGAACACCAGCCCGTCGATGACGGCGGTGTTGCCGCGGCCACGGCGGGTCTTGACGCGCAGGCCGCGGTCGGTGTGGTCCATCAGGCACTGGGTGACCACCATATCCTTCACACCGCCGCTCATCTCGCTGCCAATGACGATGCCGCCATGGCCTTTGTCCAACAGGCAGTTGCGGATAACGGTGTGCTCACAGCTCTTTTTCAGCTTCATGCCAAGGAATACCTTGCTGGCCTTCATGGCAATGCAGTCGTCGCCCACATGGATGTTCACGCCGATGATGCGGATATACTCGCAGCTTTCGGGGTCGATGCCGTCGGTGTTGGGGGCATTGTAAGGATTGTTGATGTTGAAGTTCAGCAGGTCAAGGTGCTTGACAAAGATGGGGTGGATCGTCCACGAATAGCTGTTCTGCACCGTGATGCCGTGCAGGCAGATGTTCTCGCTGTCCACAGCAGCCACAGCGCGGGGCCGCCATGCGATGCGCTTGATCTTGGGCGTTACCCACCAGTCGCCGTTCTCGGCATCGCAGTCCAGCGTGCCCTCGCCGGTCACAACGACATCGTGCACCTGCGTGATGTTCAACAGACCCGCAAAGCTGCTCAGGGGATTGCCCTCCCAGCCGGTCAGGTAGTATTCATCCACCTCGTTCTCGCTGGGGATCACGCCGGGCAGGATGGGGTAGTGGGTGCGGTCATTGTCGCCCAGCAGCACAGCGCCCTTTTCAAGATAGAGGGTGGTGTTGCTTTTCAGGAACAGGCTGCAGGTGCGGTAGCGGCCTGCGGGCACGTACACTGTGCCGCCCTTGGGGCAGGTGGAAAGAGCCGCCTGCAGCTTGAGGGTGTTGTCCGTGGTGCCGTCAGCCACCAGACCGTAGCGGGAAGCATCCACAAAGAAGGTCTCGGCCTCGGTGGTAAAGGTGCAGGTCAGGCTTTCGCCCTCGGCCTGCACACCCACCGTGTACTCAGTACCGGGCAGCAGGGAGAACAGGGAGAACACGTTGGTCTGGCAGGCTTCGTAGACGGTCTTGCCGTTCAGGGTAACGGTGAACGGGTGGGCCGGACGATAGCACAGGCCGTTTTCCAGCTCGAAAACAGCGCTGCGCGTCATGGAACGGATAAGCGACAGATTCATGGGAGAACCTCCTGATGGTTTTGTCTTGCCCGCAGGAAGCGGACATGATATGATAAAGATTAGAATGAAGGGAACCCCTTCCGTCGAACCCTCGCGGGTTTGCCACTTCCATCCGTGATGGAGGCTTTGGCATACCGGAAAGCTTTTCCTCTTCGCCAGAGGCTCCCTCTTTGAGGGAGCTGGCGCGGCATCAGCCGCGACTGAAGGAGTTACCTATGAGATCAGAACGTGAAAAGATCACCGGCAAGGTGGCCGCTGCCATCCTGCGGCTGAATATTGGCCGCTACGAGCTGCCGCCGGATGAGGACACCTGCTATCTGCTGCTGGTGTCGGAGGGCAGCGTCACGCTGGAATATGAGGGTGGGAATGTGCTGGTAAACCCCGGCAGCGCCGTGCTGCTTGGCCCCGGCGGCTGCCGCTTTGCACAGACCGGCAGCGCCGTGCCGCAGATCGTGGGGTGCCACTTTCCGCTGGGGATGCTGCATGATTTGAAAAACACAGCCGGGCGGGATTTCGGCCGCCTGTTTGCGCCCGGGGAGCGCACAGTGCTGTATGCACCGGTGCAGTGGCAGAGCCGCATCCGTACCCTGCTGGAAATGATGGCCAGCGCCAGCACCGAGCAGGATTACCCCGGCCCGCTGTACCTGCTGCTGATCCTGCACTATGTGGAGCAGGAGTGCATTGCCGAGAGCAGCGCCGTGGCGCGTCCCCACAACGAAACGGTGGAGCAGATCTGCGCCTACCTTGCGGCCAATTACCGGCAGAAGTTTTCCCTCACCGAGGTGGCGGCGCAGTTTTATCTTTCGCCCTACTACCTGAGCCGTTTGTTCCGGCGGGTAACGGGCCAGTCCATCGTGGATTACATCAACAACCGCCGCATCGAAGCGGCCCAGAAGCTGCTGGAAACGACCGAGCTTTCCATCAGTGCGGTGGCCGAGCAGACCGGCTTTGCCAGCGCCGCCCATTTCCGCCGGGTGTTCCGCGAGGTGATGGGTACTGGCCCACTGCAGTACCGCAAAGGACATAAGAAATAAGAAACACCCCCTGCGCCATCTACGGGAACGGCACAGGGGGTGTTTGTTTGTATCAGATGATCTTATGCTGTGCGGGGAAAGGGCTTAGCCCTTGACGGCACCGGCAGAGATACCTTCAACGAACTGGTCCTGTGCACAGAAGAAGACGATCAGCTGCGGCAGGATGGAGATGAGGGACAGAGCAAGGATCTTGTTCCATGCGAAACCGGTATCACCGTCCATGGACAGCTTGACGAACAGGGACATCGGGTACTTACCGGGAGTGCTGACGTAAAGCAGCGGACCCATGAAGTCGTTGCAGCTCCACATGAATTGGAACAGTGCGCAGGACACCAGAGCGGGGCCAAGCATGGGCACGATGACCTTGTACAGGGTCTGGAAGGAGGAGCAGCCGTCGATGGCAGCGGCTTCGTCCAGATCACGGGGGACATTGCGCATGAACTGCACCAGCTGGTAGACGAAGTAGGTCTCGGTCGCAAATGCGCAGTGCACCCAGATAGCCAGATAGAAGGGGCTGTCCAGCCAGCCGAACTTGTTGTACAGCAGGTACTGCGGCACATTCAGAACGACCTGCGGCAGGAACAGGGTGGCCAGCATGATGTTGAACATCAGCTTACGGCCGGGGAAATCGAAGCGGCCAAAGCCGTAGGCAGCCACACAGGCGGAGACCACCGTGCAGATCACCTTGGGGATGACGTAGCTGTAGGTGTTCAGCATGGCCTGCAGGATGTTGATGGAACCGCCAAAGTTGTTCAGTGCGCCGCGGTAGCCATCCAGAGTGGGGTGCTTAATCCACAGGCTGATGCCTGCAAAGATCTCGCTGTTGTCCTTAAAGGTAGCGCTGATCATCCACAGCAGGGGATAGATCATGATGACGCCGACCAGGATCAGGACGAAATACTTGAAGAAGGTCGCGATTTTGTTCGATGCTTTCATTCCCATACTGGTCACCTTACCTTTCGTCAGAGTAGTAGACCCACTTCTTCTGGCTGGTGAATGCAATGATCGTCAGGATGCAGACGATGATGAACATGATCCATGCCAGAGCGGATGCCATACCCATGTCATAAGACTTGAATGCGTAGTTGTAGACCAGCAGAGAGATCAGCGTGGTGGAACCACGGGGGCCGCCATTGGTGATGATGTACGGGCCATTGAACTCCTGGAAAGCCTGGCAGATCTGAGTGACCAGGTTGTAGAAGATGATGGGAGTGATCATCGGAACGGTGATGGAGAAGAACTGACGCCACTTGCCGGCACCATCAATGGTAGCGGCTTCGTACAGGTCTGCAGGCACGCCCTTCAGAGCGGCCAGGAACAGCACCATGGCAGAACCGAACTGCCAGATACGCAGGAAGCAGATGATCCACAGCGCGTAGCTGGGGTCAGACAGCCACTCGGGGCCCTGCACCAGACCAAAGGTGACAGCGCGCAGAACGGTGTTGAGCAGGCCGTCCACACTGAATACAGCCTTCCACAGAACGGCGATCGCAACAGAGCCGCCCAGAATGGAGGGGATGTAGTACACAGTACGGAACAGGTTGACGCATGCGATCTTGAAGTTCAGGATGTATGCGATGAACAGCGCAAAGACCAGCTTCAGAGGCACGGTGATGAAAGCGTACTTGAAGGTGATGATCAGCGCCTTGGTGATCTTGGTGGTGGTAAAGGCCGTGATGTAGTTGGCCAGACCAACGAACTGGGTACCGCTCTTGAAGAAGTTCATATCGGTGAAGCTGTAGTACAGCGACTGACCGAAGGGAACTGCCTTAAAGACGACGAAGCCGATGATCCAGGGGATCAGATAAAACAGACCCTGATATTTGTCCAGCCATTTCTGGAACGGGGTGCGCCCGATGGCGGGAGCATTGCTTTCTTTCATCTGGGAAATCCTCCTTTTTAAGGAATTTCGGAGCATGAGACGGACGAAGGGGTAACAGACTGGATACAGCTTTGTCAAGATTTTGTAATATATCTTTGACAAAAAAGGGGCATCTGCCGGTCGGGCGGCAGGTGCCCCTCAGGTTCAGTCAAAGGGTGCCCTTTCTGTGCGTGACCGCACACGGCGGCACTCAAAAATGTAACTTAGCCGATGGTGTAGCCAACAGACTCCATGCCGTCCAGCAGGGTGTCAACAACGTCTGCGCCGGCAACGCCGTCGTAGTCAACGGTATCGAACACTTCCTGATAGATGCCGGTGCCGGAAGCCTTCAGGTCGTTGTTCTCGAACAGGGGATCCAGCTTGTTGGTGGTGAAAGCCATGACCTTGGCATTTGCCTCAGCCACCAGATCCTTGACAGCGCCGGCAGCCTGAGCAGCAGCCAGACCAGCCTTGGAAGCGGGGATGCCGCACTCGGAACCCATGATGGAAGCGCCCTTCTCCTCGTTCAGCAGGAAGTTGATCAGGGTAGCAGCCTCGGCAACGCACTTGCTGGTCTTGGTGATGGCCAGACCCATGGAGACCTTGGAGAAGCCGCCGTTGTTGTCGCCGAACTTGATCTCTTCGCCAACGGTGAAGCCGTCCTTGTTGGCGTCATCCAGAGCGGAGGAGTACTTGGAAGCAGCGGAATCCCACTCGAAGATGCCTGCGATCTTACCGGTGATCCACTCGTTGGACTGGTGGGTAGCGGTATCGGAGTTAGCGGAGTAGTAGGTCTTCAGGTTCATCATGACGTGGCCATCCACCAGGCTCTTGATGAAGTCGATGCCCTCAGCGATCTCGTCCTCGGTGTAGTTCAGGGTAGAGGTGACGGGATCAGCCCAGTCCTTGCCGTACTTGGACTCGAGGTAGAAGACCATCAGGATCATACGGTCGTATGCGCCCAGGTGCATGGGGTAGTAATCGTCGCCCAGCTTCTCCTTGAATGCCTTGCCGGCAGCCATCAGATCATCCAGAGACTTGGGAACTTCGGTGATGCCAGCCTTGTTGAAGGTGGTCATGTTCCAGAAGAAGATACGGCCGGTCATGGAAACGGGCACGCACTGCTGGCTGTTTGCAACGTAGCAGGCGTCCATGGCAGCGTCATCCCACTGGGTCAGATCCAGGAACTTGGAAACAGTGTTCAGGTCCACGAACTTGCTGCCGTCAGCAGAGTAGTTGTACAGCCAGTTCCAGTTCACCTGGCACACATCCTGTGCGTTGCCAGCGATGAAGGCAGCTGCCATCTTCTCTTCCCAGCCGGACCATGCGGCGAAGGTGGGCTCGATGGTGATGTTGGTGTGCTCAGCCTGGAACTCCTTGATGGCGTTCTGGTAAGCCTCGTGACGGCTGTCGCCGCCCCACCAGCTGATGGTCATGGAAACAGGGCCGTCAGACAGTGCCAGGCTCTCGTCTGCAGAAGCAGCGGGAGCGGAAGAAGCGGTGGAAGCAGCAGAGTTGGATGCAGCAGAGTTGCCGCCGCAGGCAGCCAGAAGGCCGGCAGCGCCCACAGCGCCGGTGACCTTCATAAAATCACGACGAGAAATTGCCTTGCTCATTTTTGTTCTCCTCCTAAATACAGAAAACATCATCTCGAACGGGGGTTCTGCACATACCCCGTTGTATACAATTATGATAACAAAACAACAACCAAAAAGAAAGACGCAAATTGCAGATATCTAAACAAAAAACGTACAAATATTGCTCTTGTTTTCGCGCGAGAATTGACGCCTTTGCTGAAATGAATAAACTTGGCTCGAAAAACTGTGCAACATGTATACTTCGCCATTTTGCATAGAAAACTGGGATGCATCATAGGGGGAACGTCGAATTTTGCGATAATTTTGTAAACATTCCGTTTCAGAACGTGGAAGCGTTGCATACATTGTGGACGAACACCAGCTTAAAAAGCCCGGACGGAAGCCTTTGAACTGATATATCAATAGCGCAAAAAATGTGCACTCTGATATATCAATTGTTTGCGGCGGGCATCCGGCACCGGTCTTCGGGCATGGAAATCGGTGCTTTTTCGCCCTTTTGGGGGGTGAAGAAGCACCGACAGCAACATATTTTGCGCTGCTGCGTGGACTGCGCCTGTGGGCCGGGAATAAAAAAGAAAGGCTGCCGTGTCGTTGGACACAGCAGCCTTGTATACAAGTTTATTCGACCCGCGAAGCAGCTTTTTCGGCGTAGAACGCGCGCTTTGCCTTGAAGTAGCACTGAGGGCACATGCTCACGTACTGCACATCGTTTTCCAGATCGATGGCCACCTGCTCGCCCTCAAAGACGAATCTGCCGTTCACCCTGCGGCAGTTGCAGATGGCCTTGCGGCCGCAGGTGCAGATAGTCTTCATCTCCTCGATGGTGTGGGCCAGCTCCAGCAGGCGGGTAGAGCCGGGAAAGCCCTTGAGCGAAAAATCTGCCCGCAGGCCGTAGCAGATCACCGGAATGTTCAGGTCCACCGTTACCATGAACAGCTGTTCTGCCTGCTGCGCAGTGAAAAACTGGCTCTCGTCGCACAGCACGCAGGCCAGCGGCGCACCGTCAGCGTTGGCCGTGCGCACGGCCTCGAACACGTCCGTCTCCGGCGGGATCAGCAGATCAGCCTTGCGGCGCACGCCCAGACGGCTCACCAGCTCACTGCCGCCCTTGGTGTCCACCTGTGGCTTGAGGATCAGCACCCGCATCCCCTGTTCTTCGTAGTTGTGGGCTACCTGCATCAGGGCGGTGCTCTTGCCGCTGTTCATCGCGCCGTAACGGAAATACAGTTTTGCCATTTGAAAAACTCTCCTTACAGAAAGAACCCTCTCAGCCAAAGCCTGACGGCTTTGCCAGCTCCCCCGATGGGGGAGCTTTTCTGCATCTTCCGGGCAGGCTGTCCTTCGCCGGAGAAGCAGAAACTTTCCCGTCTCCACTCATAAAGCTCCCCTTTCGGGGGAGCTGTCGAGCGTATGCGAGACTGAGAGGGTTCAGCGGCATCTCAGGCTTTGACTGAGAGGGTTCTCTTATTACTTACAATAGGTACGTTCAGTCCTGATTGCGCAGGCGGTAGCCAAGGCTCATCAGGCTGTCGCCCAGATGGACGTTCTCCACCACCACATCGGGATACGGCACAGAGAGGTCATAGTGGGAGAAGTTCCAGAAGCCCTCGATGCCCAGATCCACCAGACGGCCGCTGACCTGTTCCGCACCGTCGCGGGGCACACAGAGCACTGCGACCTTGGGGTGATGCTCGGCACAGAAAGACTCCAGCTCGTCGATATGGCGGATCTGGATGCCGCTGATCTCCTTGCCCACCTCGCTCTGTGCCACATCAAAGGCGGCGATCAGGCGGTAGCCGTTGGTGTCGGTGGTGATAAAGCGGCTCACTGCCTTGCCCAGACGGCCGCAGCCGATCAGGATGGTGGGCAGGCGGTCACCGTTGCCGAACAGCAGGCCTTCCAGAATGGAGAGCAGGTTTTCCACCGAGTAGCCGATGCCCTGCCGGCCATTCACATCGCCGATGCAGTTGAAGTCCTGCCGTACCTGCGAAGCGGTGGTGCCCATCTGAGCAGCCAGCTCGCGGGAGGAAATGCTGTTGATGCCGTCCGCCTGCAGAGAGCACAGATAGCGGTAATATTTGGGAAGACGCTTGATAACGGGAAGCGAAGCCCTTGCAGGAGTGTTCATAGAATACTTTCTCCTTTCGCTCTATTGCAGTACTTGCCGCAGCTGCCTGCTTTACAGATGCGGCACAGAGAAACCCCGATCCGTTTACGGGTTCATATTGCAGATATTACAGTCAATTATTTAAAGTATACTGCACCGATGGAGAATGTCAAATCATTCTCAAAAAAATTTTATGAAATGTTACCGCTTTTTTGCTGCAGCGGGTCTGCATAGCCCGGCACAGGCTGGGGAATGCTGACAAAAAACGCAGGAGGAAAGCATATGAACGATGAAACGCAGCAGACCGACGCAGGACGGCTGGAAAAAGAAGAGATCGAGGATCTGGGCACGGTCACGCTGGCCCGCGGGGAGCATGTGATCCACTGCCTGACCGTCATCGGCCAGATCGAAGGCCATTCGGAAGCGCCGCAGGGCCAGAAGACCACGAAGTATGAGCATGTCATCCCGCAGCTGGTGGCCGCGCAGGAGGATCCTCGCATCGAAGGTCTGCTGGTGTTGCTGAACACGGTAGGCGGGGATGTGGAAGCGGGCCTTGCGCTGGCGGAGCTGATCGCCAGCGTGTCCAAGCCCAGCGCGACGCTGGTGCTGGGCGGCGGGCACTCCATCGGCATCCCGCTTGCCGTCAGCGCCCGGCGCAGCTTCATCGTGCCCACAGCCACCATGACCGTGCACCCGGTGCGGCATTCCGGCGTCATTCTGGGGGTGCCGCAGACCATGCGCAGCTTTGAGCAGATGCAGCAGCGCATCACCGGCTTTGTAGCGGCCCACAGCGGCATGACCGAAAAACGCTACACCGACCTGATGCTCCACACCGGCGAGCTGGTGATGGACATGGGCACCGTGCTGGATGGACGCCGGGCCGTGAAGGAAAAGCTCATTGACGAGCTGGGCGGACTTTCGGATGCGCTGGCGTGGCTGTATAAAGAGATTGAACGCAAATGAAGGCCGATTTTGTACAACAATAGGTTTGCCAATTTCTTCCCTGCGTGGTACAATAATAAAATCAAATAGTGTGTCTACTACAAACGCGGGGAACAAAGAAACATGGCAACAAAAAAACGTAAAACGACAACACGGCGCGCAGCATCGCGCAAAAAACGCGCAGAACAGCGGCTTCCGGCGGGGCTTGGCACCCTGTTTGCAGGCCTTTTGCTGGTGGTGCTGGCCTTTGTGGAGGGAGATTCGGCATGGAAGGCCCTGCACGATGTGCTGTTCGGACTTTTTGGCTGCGGCAGCTTTGTACTGGGCGCGGCAGTGTGCTGCCTCGCTGTGCAGTATACCCGGGGCGAAGACCTTCTGCCCAAGATCTTCAAGCTGGTTCTGGGGCTGGTGTTTGCCTGCGGCACGGTGATCGTTTTTTCCGATATCCAGCCGCAGGGCATGTCGGCATTCCAGATGACAGCTGCCTGCTACGCAAACGGCGTGAATGCATGGATCGGCGGCGGTGCGTTGGGCGCACTGCTGGGCGGCAGCCTGCTGCTGCTGTGCGGACGGCCTGCGGCAACCCTTATCATGATCGTGCTGGCACTGTGTGTCAGCCTGTACATTTTTGATCTGACCCCGGCAGAGGTGTGGCAATGGCTGTGCGCTGCGTTTGGCGGCGTGCACGCAAAGGGTGCGGCCATGGCGCAGCAGAGCGCAGCCCGCCGCGCTGAACGTGCCGCTGCCCGCGCGGCAGAAGCCGAGGCTGAGGAAGACTACGACGAAGCAGAAGATGAATACCGGGATGAGGAAGATGCCGAAGAGGAGATGGAAACTCCGGCTTTCCGCATCGGTGTGCCGGACTGGCTGAACGGCATCCGCCACTGGGGCCACAAGGTGATCGAAGAGATGGAGGCGGAGGAGCCGGAGGCCGCCCCGCAGCCGGAGCCGCCCGCAGATACTTCCGGCCAGCCGCTTGCCCAGCCGGAGCCTGCCGCCCCGGCCATCACGCCGGTGCAGGTACGGGTATCCCGGCCCCGGGCTTCCTTTGACGTAGACCTTGGCCCCGACCACACTGAGGTGAAGGAGGGCGGCAGCGAACCCATCGAGCCGCTCATCGTGGGCCCGGGCGGCACCTTTGGGCAGAACCCGCTGCGCCCGGCCCCCAGACCTGCCCCGCAGCCCATCGTACAGGACGCGGTGGAGACCGATGCATCCGATTTCTTTGCAAAGGCTGCACAGCCGGTGCAGCCTGCGGCAGCGGAAAGCTTTGATACTCCGGTCATGACCCCGGCAATGCCGACGGCCCAGCCGGAAAGCCCGGCAGCGGCAGTCACGCCGGAGATGCCCGCCGTGCCCATCCAGCCCGCAGTCCCGGCGGCACCCGCCCGGGTGAGCGCCGAAAACGCCGTTGCCATGCGCGGCACACCCGACGAGGACGGCTGGATCAGCATTACCAGCGAACCGGTGGAGGAAAAGGATATCAGCACGCTGGTGGCAGCGGCAATGGAAAAGCCTGCCGCTTCCGAGCAGGCCGCGGCAGCGGCCCCTGTGGACGAGGCCGAACCGGTGGATACTTATCAGTACCAGTATCCGCCCATTGAGCTGTTTGAAAAATCGCAGGACGAGACCGACCCCGGCGCGCAGGAAGAGCTGAAAGCCAACGCCCAGAAGCTGGTGGATACGCTGGAAAGCTTTGGCGTGCGCACCCGTGTGCTGGATATCTCCCGGGGCCCCTCCGTTACCCGGTACGAGGTGCAGCCCATGGCGGGTGTCAAGATCAGCCGCATCACCTCGCTGGCAGACGATATCGCCCTGAACCTTGCGGTGGCGGACGTGCGTATGGAGGCACCCATCCCCGGCAAGCCTGCCGTGGGCATTGAGGTGCCCAACCACAAAAAGACCCCGGTGTATATCCGCAGCGTGTTCGAGAGCCAGAGCTTTTTGCGCATGACCTCACCTCTGGGCATTGCGCTTGGCAAGGACATTGCCGGTGTGGCACAGGTGGCAGACCTGTGCAAGATGCCCCATCTGCTCATTGCAGGCAGCACCGGCAGCGGTAAATCCGTGTGCGTGAACAGCATCATCATGAGCCTGCTGTTCCGCTCCAGCCCGGAGGACGTGAAGCTGCTGCTGATCGACCCCAAGGTGGTGGAGCTGGCCGAGTACAACGGCATTCCCCACCTGCTGATGCCGGTGGTCACCGAGCCGAAAAAGGCCGCAGGTGCCCTTGGCAGCGCGGTGCAGGAGATGGAGCGCCGCTATCATCTGTTTGCAGAGAACAATGTGCGCGACATCAAGTCTTTCAACAAGCTGGCCGCAGAACGGCCTGATCTGGAAAAGATGCCCTACATCGCCATTATCATCGACGAGCTGGCCGATCTGATGATGGTGGTGGGCAAGGATGTGGAGGACTCCATCTGCCGCATCGCCCAGAAGGCCCGCGCCGCCGGTATGCACCTGATCGTAGCCACTCAGCGCCCCAGCGTGGACGTGATCACCGGCCTGATCAAGGCCAACATCCCTAGCCGCATCGCATTTGCAGTGTCTAGTCAGGTGGACAGCCGCACTATTCTGGACGGCTCCGGTGCCGAAAAGCTGCTGGGCATGGGTGATATGCTGTTCATGCCCGTGGGTGCGCCCAAGCCTACCCGTATTCAGGGCACTTTCGTGCGGGATGAGGAGATCAGCCGTGTGCTGGACTTCATCAAGCAGAGCGGCACCGTGCAGTATGACGAAGCCATGATCGAAGCCATGGAAAAGCACGCCATTCAGGACGGCAAGAAAGGCAGCGGCGGCGCGGACTCCGACGAGGATCCTGATACCGACCCGATGTTCAAGCAGGCCGTGGAGGTGGTCATCGATGCCGGTCAGGCCTCCACCAGCCTGCTGCAGCGCCGCTGCAAGCTGGGCTACGCCCGCGCGGCCCGTATCATGGACGAGATGGAACAAAAAGGCATCATCGGACCCTACGAGGGCGCCAAGCCCCGCGCTGTGCTTATCAGCCGCCAGCAGTGGATCGAACAGCAGATGAACCAGCCGGATGAATGACCCTCTCAGGCGCTGACGCGCCAGCTCTCCCGAAGGGCGAGCTTTATGAGTGGGTAAGATATCGTCTGCCTTCAAAGAAAAACTGGATGAAAAGATGCAAAAAGCTCCCCCATCGGGGGAGCTGGCAACGCCGCAAGGTGTTGCCTGAGAGGGCTTAACAATAAAAGGAGCATTATGGACAACTCTTCCCCAAAGATCTACACCGAATTTCTTCCCATCAGCCGGGCCGATATGGAGGCCCGCGGGTGGGAGCAGCTGGACTTTGTGGTGGTGGGCGGCGATGCCTATGTGGACCACCCCAGCTTTGGCACTGCCATCATCAGCCGTCTGCTGGAAGCCGAGGGCTATAAGATCGGCGTGCTGGCCCAGCCACGCTACACCGACTGCGAGGACTTCAAGCGGTTCGGCAAGCCGAAGTACGGCTTCTTCATCGGCGGCGGCAACGTGGACAGCATGGTCAGCCACTATTCCGTGGCAAAGATCCCCCGCGCCGAGGACGAATACTCCCCCGGCGGCAAGGGCGGCGCACGCCCGGACCGCAGCGCCACCGTGTACACCCGCCTTGCCAAGCAGGCCTATCCCGACCTGCCGGTGATCCTGGGCGGTCTGGAAGCGTCCCTGCGCCGCTTTGCCCACTACGATTACTGGCTGGACACCGTGCTGCCCAGCATTGCCGAGGATTCCGGCGCGGACATCATCAGCTTTGGCATGGGCGAGCACCAGACCGTGGAGATCGCCCGCCGCCTTGCCGCCGGGGAACCGGTGGAGAGCATCACGGACGTGGACGGTACCTGTTACATGACCGACTTCGACCATTTGCCCGAGCGCTACGTGGAGTGCGCAGGCTTTAAAAAGGTGGCGTCGGATAAGACGGCGTATGCCAAGGCCTGCCGCATCCAGATGGACAATCAGGATGTGGTCAGCGGCCAGATCATCGTGCAGAAGCAGAGCGAAAAGTATCTGGTGCAGAACATCCCCGCAAAGCCGCTGGTGCGCGGGGAGCTGGATAAGGTCTACGCTCTGCCCTACACCCGCCGTTACCACCCCATCTACGAGAGCATGGGCGGAGTGCCCGCCATCCGTGAGGTGCAGTTCTCCATCATCCAGAACCGCGGCTGCTTCGGCGGCTGCAACTTCTGCGCCATCCAGCTGCATCAGGGGCGGCGTGTCACCAGCCGCAGCGCGGACAGCATCGTGGCAGAAGCCGAGCGCATGACCCACGAGCCGGATTTCAAGGGCTACATCCACGATGTGGGCGGCCCCACCGCAAACTTCCGCTTTCCCTCCTGCCGGGAGCAGATGCTGCGGGGCATGTGCACCGGCGGCAAGCACTGTCTTGCCCCCACCACCTGCTCCCACATGATCGTGGACCACAGCGACTACCTGAAGATCCTGCGCCGGGTGCGGGAGCTGCCGGGCGTAAAAAAGGTGTTCATCCGCAGCGGCATCCGGTTCGACTACCTGATGGCAGACCCGGACGACACCTTCTTCAAGGAGCTGGTGGAGTACCATGTGTCCGGCCAGCTGAAGGTGGCTCCGGAGCACTGTGCGCCCAATACGCTGGCCTACATGGGCAAGCCGCCCATCGAGACCTTCAACAAGTTCAAGGATAAGTTCTATGAGCTGAGCAAAAAGGCGGGCAAAAAGCAGTATCTTGTTCCCTACCTGATGTCCAGCCACCCGGGCAGCACCCTCAAGGATGCGGTCTATCTGGCAGAATATCTTTATAAAAACCACATGCGCCCGGAGCAGGTGCAGGACTTCTACCCCACCCCCGGCACCGTGAGCACCTGCATGTTCTACACCGGTCTGGACCCCTACACCCTGAAGCCGGTGTTCGTGGAAAAGACCCCTGAGGGCAAAGCGCTGCAGCGGGCGCTGCTGCAATACTACGAGCCTCGCAACGCCGAGAAGGTAGTCAAGGCGCTGAAGATGACCCACCGGGAGGACCTGATCCCCCTGCTGGTGCCCGCCGTAGGCCGCCGCGCCGTGCAGCGCTCTGCCCGCCGGGCCGAAGCCGCCGATGTGACAATCCACAATGACGGCACCTATACGGTGCGCCCGAACCAGAAGGGCCATAACGGCAAGCCTGCCCACGGCCAGAGCCGTGCCGCTGCACCGACAGGCCGTGCGCCCAGCCCCGGCGCACGCTTTGCGCCCCATTCGGCACCCGCGCGCAAGCCAAAAAACGATCAACAGAAAGAGAACACAACGTGGAAAACTGGAAAGAAGAAAAAGTAAACGCGCCTAAGAAAGGCCTGTGGCAGCGCCTTGCTGCGTTGGCCGCTGCCGCCGCACTGGTGCTGAGCCTTGCGGGCTGCAGCGGGCTGCCGTCCGTCCCGGGCGGAAGCGCCGATGTAGTGCCGAACCCGTCCGCTTCTGCTGCGGCGGCTGTGGATACAGTGGACGCACCCTTGGAGGTGCATTTCATTGATGTGGGTCAGGCGCTGAGTGTGCTGGTGGAATGCGACGGACAGTTCATGCTCTACGACGGCGGCAATGTGGACGACGGCAGTCTCATTGTCTCTTACCTGCAGAGTCAGGGGGTGGAACAGCTGGAATATGTGTTCTGCTCCCACGCGCACGAGGATCATGTAGGCGGCTTGGCTGCCGCACTGGCCTACTTCCCGGCGTACCATGTGTACAGCCCGGTGGCCGATGCCTCCACCAAGTGCTTTCAGGATTTTGTCAAGTACACCCAACAGCAGGGCCTGCAGGTAGAGGTGCCCGCCGTGGGCACGATGTGGCCGCTGGGCGGCGCTACCGTGACCATGCTTGGCCCGGTGGCACAGTACAGCGACACCAACGATACCTCCATTGTGCTGCGCATCGACTACGGCTCCACCAGCTTCCTGCTGACCGGCGACATGGAAAAGACTGCGGAGACCGACCTTGTGAACAGCGGTGCGAACCTCAGGGCCGATGTGCTGCAGGTGGGCCACCACGGTTCCAGCACCTCCACCAGCTACCTCTTCCTGAACGCGGTGCTGCCGGAAATGGGCATCATCTCCTGCGGCGTGAACAACAAGTACGGCCACCCGCACGAGGAAACGCTGAGCATCCTGCGGGATGCCGGGGTGGATGTGTACCGCACCGACCTGCAGGGCACCATCACCATTGGCAGTGACGGCCAGAACTACACCGTGGGCACCGAGCACTTTGCGGCAGATTCCGCGCTGAATCCCACCGACCCGGCGGCATCCAGCACGGCCCAGCAGGCGTACATCGGCAACGTGAACAGCAAAAAGTTCCATCTGCCTACCTGCCCGAACCTGCCGGCAGAGAAGAATCAGGTCCTGTTCTCCAGCTACGAGGAAGCCGTGGAAGCAGGCTATACGCCCTGTTCCAGCTGCATCAAATAAAGAACGAACTCCCCCAGTCTGCTTCACAGACAGCCCCCTCTGGGTGAGGCCTTTGGCAAAACCGAAAAGCTTACCTTTTCGACAGAGGCTCCCTCCTTGAGGAAGCTGGCACGGCGTGAGCTGTGACTGAGGGAGTTTTCTTTTATCCGCCGCTCTGCGGGATTGATAAAATCCCACAGGTGCGGTATACTTAAGACCACTTTATTTCAAAAAAGCAAGGAGGTGCGGCGGATGATCGGTGCACCGCAGCCGCTGGTGCTGGCAAAACCAGCGGCGATCGATACAGCACAGGCAGCGCGGTATTTCGGGGCCAGAGGGGAACCGGACGACCGCACTATGACCCTGTTGGAAACATGCGCCATGCCGCTGCTGGCGGCGGCAACGCCCCGGGCGGTCTGGCTGGAAGCGGACACGGCTGCCCTTGCCGAAGCAGGCATCCTGCGGGGTGGGGATGTGATGAAGCATCTGGAAAATTGCCCGCAGGCGGTGCTGCTGGCCGTGACCCTTGGCCCCGGCGTGGATGCACAGATCCGCCGTGCCGGTGTGGGAGATATCGCGGCGGGCGTAGCGTCCGACGCACTGGGCAGCGCGCTGGCCGAGCAGGCCGCAGACGCAGCCGAAGCAGAGCTGCGCCAGTGGGCCGCAAAAGAGGGAAAGTATTTGACCGGGCGGTTCTCGCCCGGCTACGGTGACTGGGATATTGCAGTACAGCCGCTGGTGGCAAACGCGCTGGATACGGTGCGCCGGGCGGGCCTGTGTGTGACCGATACCAACCTGATGACCCCGCGCAAGAGCGTGACGGCCATTCTGGGGGTCAGCGGCCACCCGGTAAAGGGAAAACTGGCCGGGTGCGGCCACTGCGTGCTGCGCACCCGGTGTGAGTATAGAAAGAGGGGAAAGACCTGTGCAAGCGAGTGAACTTTTCAAACAGAGCAATACCGTCCTGCTGGACGGCGGCATGGGCACCATGCTGCAGGCTTCGGGCCTGAAGCTGGGTGCAAAGCCGGAGGAGCTGAACATCACCAATCCGGAGCTGATCGAGAGCATCCATGCCAAGTATGCCGCTGCGGGCAGCCGCATCGTCAACGCCAACACCTTTGGCGCATCGGCCCACAAGCTGGCGGGCAGCGCCTACAGTCTGGAAGAGATCATTGCGGCGGGCATCGCCAACTGCAAGCGCGCCTGTGCGCCCTACGGTGCCCTGACCGCGCTGGATGTCGGCCCGCTGGGAGAACTGCTGGAACCCAGCGGAACGCTGGCCTTTGAGGATGCGGTGAGCGAGTATGCGCGCATCGTCCGGGCAGGCGCTGCCGCCGGGGCCGACCTCATTTTCTTTGAGACCTTTACCGATCTGTACGAGCTGAAAGCCGCTCTGCTGGCAGCAAAGGAAAACAGCGGCCTGCCTATCTTAGCCAGCATGAGCTTTGAAGCCGGCGGGCGCACCTTTACCGGCTGCACGGTGGAAAGCTTCGGCGTGACCGCCCGTGGCCTGGGTGCCAACGCGGTGGGCATCAACTGCTCACTGGGCCCCAAGGAGATCTTCCCCATGGCAAAGCGTCTGGCAGAGGCTGTGCCCGGCGACTTTCCGGTGTTCGTCAAGCCCAATGCGGGCCTGCCCCGGGCCGACGGCAGCGGCTACGATATCACCCCGCAGCTCTTCGCCATGGAAATGAAGCCCTACCGGGAACTGCACCTGTTTGCGGCGGGCGGCTGCTGCGGCACCACGCCGGAGTTCATCAAGCTGCTGAACAGCGTTTTTGCAGGCTGCGTACCCGGCCGTTCGGCCCACAAAATGCCCTCGGTGCTCTGCACGCCGGTGGATTTCGTCAACGTGGACGGCATCACGGTGGTGGGTGAGCGCATCAACCCCACGGGCAAAAAGCGCTTCCAGCAGGCACTGCGGGAAGAGGATATGAACTATGTTCTGGAACAGGCGGTCAGTCAGGTGGAAGCCGGTGCTCAGGTGCTGGACGTGAACGTGGGCGCACCCGGCGTGGACGAGCCTGCCCTGATGCCCAAGGTGGTCAAGGCCCTGCAGAGCGTCACCAGCCTGCCGCTGCAGCTGGATTCCTCCAATGTGCAGGCACTGGAAAACGGCCTGCGCGTGTACAACGGCAAGCCCATCGTCAACTCTACCAACGGCGAGCAGGAAAAGCTGGACGCGATTCTGCCCCTGTGCAAAAAGTACGGTGCGGCCATCGTGGGCCTTGCCATCGATGAGCGGGGCATCCTGCCCGCCGCCGAGGACCGGGTGGCCATTGCCCGCCGCATCACGGAGGCGGCCCTTGCCGTCGGCATCCCGCGGGAGGACATCTACATCGACTGCCTGACCCTGACCGCCAGCGCCCAGCAGAAGGACGTTCTGGCCACCGTGCAGGCACTGGAAGCCTGCAAGAAGGAGCTGGGGGTGCGCACCATTCTGGGTGTGTCCAACATCAGCTTTGGCCTGCCCTGCCGCCCCTATCTGAACACCACCTTCCTCACCATGGCGATGTATGCGGGCCTTGACCTCGCCATTATGAACCCTTCCAGCGAGGAGATGATGGCGGCGGTGTATGCTTACAATGTGCTGACCAACCGCGACCCGCAGAGCACCAAATACATTGAGCGGTATGCCGACCATGTGCCTGCCTCGGTGGCCCTCAAGCAGGCTGCGCAGACGGTGCCTGCGGCTTCGGCATCCGCATCCGGTGAGAGCGCAGAGCTTACCGGCCCTTACGCTCCACTGATGAAGGCGGTGGAAAAGGGCCTGAAGGGCGATGCCGCCGCCCAGACCAAGGCACTGCTGGCCGAAAAGCAGCCGCTGGAAGTGGTGGACGAAGCACTGATCCCGGCGCTGGACATCGTGGGCGCCAAGTACGAGAAGGGCACGCTGTTCCTGCCGCAGCTGCTGCAGGCCGCAAGTGCGGCCCAGAGCGCCTTTGAGGAGATCAAGAACGTCATTGCCCAGAAGGGCGAGGGCAGCGCCAGCAAGGGCCGCATCGTGCTGGCCACCGTCAAGGGCGACGTGCACGACATCGGCAAGAACATCGTCAAGGTTATTCTGGAAAACTACGGCTTTGAGGTGATCGACCTGGGCCGTGATGTGCCGGTGGAGACGGTGGTGAACACCGTGCGGGAAAAGAATGTGCATCTGGTGGGCCTTTCCGCCCTGATGACCACTACCCTCAAGAGCATGGAGGAAACCATTGCCGCCCTGCACGAAGCGGGCTTGGACTGCAAGATCATGGTGGGCGGTGCGGTGCTCACGCCGGAATATGCCGAGAAGATCGGCGCGGACTGGTACGCCAAGGACGCCAAACGCAGCGCCGACATCGCCAAGGATTTTTTCGGGGCGCAGTAAAAGAGCGAAGGAGCGGTGTGCCGGAAGCTTTCTCCTCAGACACGAATCGGGCCATTCCATCGCCCGCCCTATTGCCCTTCGGGCAACAGGGTCCCACCCCAGCGGACGGTCTTCGGAGAAACTTCCGGCACACCATCCCGATAAGCAGGGGCCTCCTTTGAAAACACCTGAAAATCTATTTGCAAATTGTTCAAAAACTCCACAAAGAAATGCCACGATTGTCTGGTAGTATAAGGGTGCAGTCAGGGAGATGCAAAGACATCTCCCCAAAGCCGACAAGGGCTTTCATCTGCGGGGGCTGGTGCATCTGGCACAGCCCAGCAGGTACTTATTAAAACACTGTCCCCCGCCTATGCCAGGCAATCGCCAACGACGGCGGACAGACTACCAAATCCCTCCTGATCCGCCGCAAAGTTCGGGAGTTCTCATACCGCAGCCAGCACCGCTTTATCCTCCTTTCCACGGTGCTGGCTGCTTTTGTTTTTACCTGAATGCAAGAGAACGATTGGGAATAGCCGCCGCGTGCGCTTTGGCTGTTTTAGCGGAAATTCTATTATCATTAGTTGAGCCTCGGAAAAATCTGCGGATTTTTCCGAGGCTCTTTTTCACGAATAGAATCGAAGCGATATACTTCATCTGAATGTAAAAAGCAAAGCGAGAACGAGTGCGAGAGAAAATTGGTTTATACAGTTCGTTTTACTTCACTGCGTTTCGCCCATTTGTTGCTGATCTTATCTGCCAGCAGGGAGCCGCAGGCCCCCAATGCAAGGCCCAGTGCCACGCCGCCCAGAATGTCGGTGGGGAAATGCACATACAGGTACATCCGCGTGAAGCCGATGAACCCGGCCAGCACAAGAGCCGGGACGCCGAGCCTGCGGTTCTGCAGCCAGAGCGCAAAGGCAGCGGCAAAGGCGGAGGATGTGTGTCCGGAAGGGAACGACCAGCCATGGGGCCGGGCCACCAGCGTGAGCATCTCCGGCCGGAGGTCGCAGGGGCGCGGGCGTGCGAACAGCGGCTTTAAGGCGCAGTGGCCCGCCAGCATATAAAGGCCCAGCGCCAGCGCCATGGCCAGCCCGGCCCGGCGGGTGCGCTGGAACGCCAGCAGCACCGCCGTGAAGGCGATCCAGATCTCGCCGCGGGCACCGGCCTGATCGAAAAACACCGCCAGTGCATCCAGCACCGGACAGCGCAGAGCCTGCAAGGCATCCAGAAGGGTAAATTCAAAGGACATGGATAAAGCCTCCCTGCTTGTTGTTCTTGCCCTTATGGTAACACGGAACCGGGCAGAGAATAAGAACAAGGCTTGTACAAAGGATAAACAAATCTTAAACCGGCAGAAAAGATGTCGGGAACAGAACAAAACTGGAATATATCGGCGCAATACTACAAATTGTAAATAGAAAAGAAGCCCTGCGGTTCTGTGACGTAGGGCATATTGTATGTTTTACTGCATCTGGCTGAGTGTGGGATAGCTGTCGATGGCACCGTGCTGCTGCACGCTGATGCCGCAGAACTGGTTGGAAAAGGCAAGGTATTCGTTCAGCTTTGTTTTGCTGAGCTTTGCCAGTTTTTCCAGTGTCACGCCGTCACGTTCCAGCTGCCACAAAAACGAGCCGATGAAGCCGTCGCCTGCGCCGGTGGTGTCCACAGCCCGGACTTTCCGGCAGGGGGCAAAGCCGTGGGCGGTGCGGGTATAGGCGTGGGCACCGCTGCTGCCGCAGGTGTAGACCACCAGCTGCACATCGCCTACAAGCAGCTGCGGCAGGGCGGATTCAATGTCCGCTGTGCCGGTGAGAAATTCCAGCTCTTCATCCGAAATTTTGAGGATATTGGAAAGCGGCAGGAACTGCAGCACCGTCCCGCGCAGCATGTCGCGGTCCGGCCAGAGGGGAAAGCGCAGGTTCGGGTCAAAGCTGACGATGCTGCCGGTCTCCCGTGCGGCGGCAATGGCCGCAAGGTGGGCGTAGCGCATGGGGCTGTCCACCAGTGACACGCTGCAGTAGTGCAGGGCAAAGGCATCGGCGAACCATGCAGGGTCGATCTGCTCCGGAGAATAAAGCAGGTCCGCCGAGGGTTTGCGGTAGAAGCTGAAGGTGCGGCTGCCGTCCTCTTCCAGACTGACGAAGGCAAGGGCCGTGTTGGCCTTATCGGTAAAGGCCAGATGGGAGAGGTCGATGCCGCAGGCTTCCAATTCCCGGGCGATCTTGTGGCCGAAGGGGTCGTCGCCCAGCTGGCTCAGAAAAGCACTTTTGCCGCCCAGCCGGGCAAAGGCGGCGCACACGTTGGCCGGTGCGCCGCCAGTGCGCGGGCTGAACGAGGGAACCTCGTCAAAAGAACAGCCCACCCTGGACGGGATCATATCGATGAGTGCTTCGCCAATGGAAAACAGTGTGCTGCCGGACATAGAGAACCTCCCAAATTAAGATGCTGGTAATAAAAGACTTCCCCCGGCGAGGGGGATGATTTTGTGATCGCTCCCAGTGTAAGGGCCAGAGCCCGGGCTGTCAATGCTTTTTTGCACGGTACAGGGCGTTTTTGTGTTGACTTGCATTTTGGAGTGTGCTAAAATATGCCGGTATGCGTAAAAAATGCCATGAAAGGGAACTTGGATGAACCTGACAAAACAGTTCTTTAAATATGTATCACAGAATATCTTCGGCCTGCTGGGCACCTCGTGCTACATTCTGGCCGATACCTATTTCATCTCGCAGGCGGCGGGTACCGACGGCGTGACCCTGCTCAACCTCTGCCTGCCGGTCTACAACTTCATCTTTGCCGTCGGCTCCATGGTCGGGCTTGGCGCGGCCACCCGCTATGCCATCCTCAAGGCGCAGGGAGACGAGCGCTGCCAGCGCTATTTTTCCAATGCCATCTTCTGCGCCTGTGTGCTCAGCGTGCCGTTCCTGCTGGTGGGCATTTTTGCGCCCGGCGGCCTTCTGCGGCTGATGGGCGGTGACGCGGGGATCATGGCACTGGGCATCCCGTATGCCCGCATCTTCCTTATGTTCACGCCCTTCTTCATGTGCAACTATATCGTGTCGGCCTTTGTGCGCAACGACGGCGACCCCTCCCTTGCCATGGTAGCTACCCTGAGCAGCAGCCTGTTCAATGTGGTGTTCGACTATATTTTCATGTTTCCTATGGGTCTGGGGCTGGCCGGTGCGGCGCTGGCCACCGCCGTGTCTCCCATCATCAGCATTTCCATCTGCAGCCGCCACTTCTTTAAGAAGGAGAACAGCGTGCAGTTCGTGCGCCAGCGCCCCTCGGCAAGGCTGCTGGGCCAGAGCTGCCAGCTTGGCATCTCCGGCTTTGTGGGTGAGATGTCCTCCGGCGTTACCACCACCGTGTTCAACCTTCTGCTGCTGGGTCTGGCGGGCAATGTGGCGGTGGCGGCCTATGGCGTGGTGGCGAACTTTGCGCTGGTGGCAACGGCCATCTTCAACGGCGTAGCACAGGGTGCACAGCCGCTGGTGAGCGAGTGCTACGGCAAAAGCGACAAGGCCGGTGCCAGAAAGCTGCTCATCCTGGGCAGCTGCACCGCACTGGTGCTGGCAGCGGTGCTGTACGGCATCATCTTTGGTGCTACCGATGCACTGGTGGGCGTGTTCAACAGCGAAAGCTCCGCCCGGATGGCCCAGTTTGCCCACATGGGCATGCGGCTGTACTTTGTGGGCTACTTCTTTGCCGGTTTCAACATCGTGGCGGCGGGCTATCTGAGCGCGACCAACCGCCCGGTGGAAGCCTCCGTCACCTCCATCTGCCGCGGCATGGTGGCCATCGTGGCCTGCTCGCTGGTGCTGAGCCGCCTGTTTGGCATGAATGGTGTGTGGGCAGCGTTCCCGGCATCGGAACTGCTCACCGCAGTGCTGACCCTGTTTTTGCTGCTGCGCGGTAAAAAGCAGACCGCATAGCCCTTAAATATAAAGCTCCTGTTCGCGCAGAGATTCCTCGGGCGAAAGCCCACTCTGCGCGGCGTGACCGGCCATTGCCCGCCACTGTGCGGGGGATTGGCCGGTTTCTTTTTTGAACACCCGGCACAGGTAGTTGGCACCGGAAAAGCCGCACAGGCTGGCTACCACGTCCAGTGTGTACTCCCGGTGGAGCAGCAGCCGCTGGGCTGCTTCAACGCGCACCGTGGTGAGGTATTTGCCCGGCGGCACGCCAATGGCTGCGGTAAAGGTGCGCACCAGATGGCTCTTGGACACGCCCAGCCGTTCGCTCAGCTCCTCCACGCCGTAAAGGCCCGCGTAGTTTGCGCGGATGTCCTCGATGGCGGCCTGCACCAGCGGCGGCAGGGCGGACGCGGCACTGTCGGCATCGGCCAGCTCACACAACAGTGCGTAGGCCAACTGGCTGCGGGCACGGCTGTGGGCGGTCTTTTCCTCAGCAAGGCGGTCCATCAGTTCGGCAGCGGCCGGGCAGGAACCGCCCTTGGCAAGGAAGGGCAGTTCGTGCAGCCCGGCCAGAAACTGGGAAGCCGCCTGCCCGGTAAGCTGGACGCAGAGCAGATGGCAAATGCTTTCCGGCACAAGGGCCAGCGGGGCACGGCTCAGGATCAGGTGCCCGGCAGGCACGGACTGCGGCGGCAAAATGAGCGCTGCACCCAGCGGCAGCGGCCCGGCAGCAGGTACGGATGCAGAGCACTGGCCGCTGGACACAAGGCACACCCACAGTCCTTCGCCGGAGAGGGTGAGGGGGGCAGACAGCTGCAGATCCTGCACTGAAGCGGGAAAAGCGATGGTGTTCCAGTCAAAAAGCAATATCTGACACCTCTAATCAATAAAATGCTATTTTATATCACAAAATTATCTGTTATTATAGTACCAACGAATGAACACGCCGTCAAGAGCGTGGGAACCTTAAAAATTATGGAGGCAAACGACTATGGCTTCGATCAGCTGCCAGCACATCTATAAGATCTATCCGGGTGCTACCGCTCCCTCTGTTACCGACTTTAACCTGGAGATCCAGGACAAGGAATTCATCATCTTCGTCGGCCCCTCTGGCTGCGGCAAGTCCACCACCCTGCGCATGATCGCCGGTCTGGAGGAGATCTCCAAGGGCGAAATGTACATCGGCGGCCGTCTGATCAACGACGTTCCCCCGAAGGATCGTGATATCGCAATGGTGTTCCAGAGCTACGCTCTGTACCCCCACATGACCGTTTACAAGAACATCGCTTTCGGTCTGGAACTGCGCAAGACCCCGAAGGACGAGATCGACAAGCGCGTGCACGAGGCTGCTAAGATCCTGGAGATCGAGCACCTGCTGGACCGCAAGCCCAAGGCTCTGTCCGGTGGTCAGCGTCAGCGTGTTGCTCTGGGCCGTGCAATGGTTCGTAACCCGGCAGTCTTCCTGCTGGACGAGCCCCTGTCCAACCTGGATGCCAAGCTGCGTACCTCCATGCGTACCGAGATCATCAAGCTGCACAAGAAGCTGGCTACCACCTTCATCTACGTTACCCACGACCAGACCGAGGCTATGACCATGGGCGACCGTATCGTTGTTATGAAGGACGGCATCATCCAGCAGGTCGATACCCCGCAGAACCTGTACGATATGCCCTGCAACATGTTCGTTGCTGGCTTCATCGGCAGCCCCCAGATGAACTTCCTGGACGGCACCCTGATCAAGAAGGGCGACCTGTACGGTGTTGACCTGGGCGGCGACGTGATCCCCCTGCCCAAGGAGAAGACCGCAGACGGCAAGCTGGATGCTTACGTCGGCAAGAAGATCAAGATGGGCATCCGTCCCGAGGACATCGACGACGAGCCCGAGTTTATGGCAAAGCACGCTGACTGCCAGCTGGATACTCAGGTGGACGTCTCCGAAATGATGGGTGCTGAGATCTACCTGTATCTGGAGTACAAGGGCAACAAGATGACCGCTCGTGTGGCTCCCACCTCCAAGGCTCGCAACGGAGACACCGTCCGCGTTGCATTCGATCCCCACAAGGTCCACCTGTTCGACATCGAGACCGAGCTGACCATCCTGAACTAATATTTAGCGACGATCATTTTTGATCCTCCTATCATAAGAAAAACCGCCGAAGGAAAGCCTTCGGCGGTTTTTCGTTTGTGTGTTCAGCTTTGCGCTTCAATGGACCCGTGCTCTTTTCATTTGCTGGCAGTGCTGGGCGCGGGCTGGCGCACCAGCTCGATAAAGGCTTTCATCTGAGGGGTCAGCCATTTGTCACGGTGATAAAACAGCTGACGATGCATCTCCACGGTGCAGTCCGGCACATTCAGCCGGGCAAGACGACCTGCGGCCAGCGCCGGACGCACGATGTACTCCGGCAGGAAGGAAAGACCCATGCCCTGCTCCACCATCTGGCACAGCAGCGCAGCGCTGCCCAGCTCCAGATAAGGGTGGATGGCAAGGCCGCGGGCGGCAAGGCACTGATCCAAAGCGTCGCGGTAGCTCATGCCGCGCTCAGTGAGCAGAAATTCCTGCCGGGGCAGCTCTTCCAGCGTAACAACTTCCTGCCCGGCAAGCGGGTGAGCCGACGGTGCAATAAAACACACCGGCTCCGGCACATCCGCCGCAAGCACCAGATTGGGCTGCAGCAGGGGCTGGTCCAGCGTATAGGCCAGATCGATCTGATTTGTGCCCAGCATCTGCAGCATCCCGTCGGCAGTGGCGGTGCACAGCACCAGCTCCACCTGCGGGCACAGGGCGTGGTAGCGTTTGAGCAGACCGGGCAGGAAGGTGGAGCACACCGAATCCGCCAGCGCGATGCGCAGACTGCCGCTGATCTGCCGGGCGGGCTGCAGGGCAGCCTGCGCCTGCTGGGCCGTGGCCAGCAGGGTGCGTGCATAGCCTAAAAAGGTCTGGCCCGCATCGGTGAGCCGCACGGTCTTGCCCACGCGGTCGAACAGCGGTGCGCCCAGCTCTGCTTCCAGCTGTGCGATCTGGGAGGACACCGCCGACTGGGAATAGCCCAGCTGCCGCGCAGTGCGGGAAAAGCTGTGCAGCTCGGCGATGTGCAAAAAGGTATTGATGTTCCGCAGTTCCATAAACGCTTCCTCTCAGCGGCGGGCGATGCCGGTCACGGTGAGCATCTCGCCATCCACGGTAAAATGCACCTCTACCGGGCCGAACTCCATGCCGTACACCCGCTGCGGGTCGTGCTGGTAGGAGGGGCGCGGGTCACCTGCCAGTACGCCGGTCAGGGCGGCGCGGTCGGCCTGCGGCACCTGTGCCAGCAGTTCGGGCGGGAACTGTACCTGCAGACGGTGGAACTGGGTCTGGCCGGTAAAGCCCTCGGCGGCATCCGGGTGGCAGTCGGCATAGGGGATGTAAGGCTTGATGTCGTAGATGGGGGTGCCATCCATCAGGTCGGCACCGCGCACGATGAGCACCGGGCCAACGTCCGGCCGGTGCTCGATGCCTTCCAGACGCACGCTGGAAAGGCCCAGAGGATTGGGGCGGAACGGCGACCGGGTGGCGAACACGCCCATGCGGGTGTTGCCGCCCAGACGCGGCGGGCGTACAGTGGGGGACCAGCTGTCCCGCACCGCGCCGGAGAACTGCCACACCAGCCAGATGTGACTGAAATCTTCCAGACCGCGCACGGCATCGGCATTGCGGTATTCGGGCGTAAAGATCACCTCGCCGCGCAGCTCGTCCACAAGGCCGCTCTGGCGCGGGATGCCGAACTTGGTGGGAAAGGCAGTATGGATATGGGCAATGACCTTCAGGGTCATCTCTTCAGGTGCAGTGGGCATGGTGAACTCCTTTTAATAGATCTTTTTCAGGGGGCATTCCGGCGGGATGCCGTACTGTGCCCGGAATGCGTCCAGTTCCTGAGGCGTGCGAATGAGCTGAACGTCCTCAAAATGGCCATCCGGGGAGATGAAACCGGCCACCTGCTCCCCGGTGCAGATGCTGCACCGCAGTGCAGGCTGCTGGGTGGCGGGGTCGTAAGAACGGGCAGGCTTTTTGCGGGAGAAAAACATGAGAAGCCTCCTTCTTTTATGAAACGTGCCTGAAAGACTGCAGGCGGCTCACAGCCCCCGGCACAGGCCGACAGCGCGGCCCTCAATGTGCAGCTCTTCCAGCTGCAGGCCGGTAAAGATCATGGGTGGGCAGACGGCGGCATTGTCCGCAAGCAGCATCACAGCATCACCCTGCCGGTGGAAGTGCTTGAGGGTGGCCTCGCCGCCAATGCGCACTGCGGCGATCTCGCCCTGCTCCACCTCCGGCTGGCAGCGAATGCATACGATGTCGCCGTCGCAGATGGTGGGAGACATGCTGTCACCGTGGCAGGTCAGGGCAAAGTCGGCGCGCCACGCGGCGGGAACGCCGATATAGCGTTCAATGTTCTGCTCTGCCGTGATAGGAGTGCCGCAGGCAATGGAACCGATCAGCGGGACCTGCGTCATGGCAGGCAGCGGCTCAAAGCCCGGCGGCGGACAGGGTGTGTCCAGCCCAAGCAGATAGGCAGGGGTGGTCTCCAACGCGGCTGCCAGCTCTTCCACCTTGGACTGCGGCAGGTCGTTGATGCCTTTTTCCAGCTTGGTAATGGAGGATTTGGACCGATAGCCCATGCGCTGGGCAAGCTCTTCCTGCGAAAGGCCCAGTTCTTTGCGGCGCAGATGCAGACGGGTAGAAAGCTCAGACATGCGAAACCTCTCTAAAAAAAACGTATGGTTGTTCCGTAAAAAGAATGCTGTTACCAGAAGTATACCAAAAAATTGCATTAAAATCAACTTTTTTCTGCGAATTTGCAAAAATGGGTTGACACTGAATCAATGCAGGAATATACTACAACTAAAGATTGTGGAACGGCATTGCCGATACGAAAAAAGGAGAGCGGAATATGGCAAATACTGAAATGATCCGGGATTATATTCGCGCCAGTGGGTACAAGATGCAGTATGTGGCACGAGCCTTGAAGATCAGCCCCAATGCACTGAACCTGAAACTGCAGGGGCGCACACAGTTCAAGCTGAGCGAAGCAGAACGGCTGAGCGCGGTGCTTGGTCTGAGCATGTACGAGCGGGATCTCTGCTTTTTTGAAGAGCAGAACCGCCGCGAAGTGCTGGCACGCCGCGCGGATGAAAAGAGGAGGGCAGAACATGACAAGCGAGCAGAGAAATCAGACGCGGCTGGCACTGTACCGGTATGGGATGCGGCAGCGTGCACGAAGCCCGGTGGAGCGCAGCTGGTGCGCCGCCATTGAGGAGGGCCTTGCCTATTACCGGCAAAACGACCCGCTGCGTGCGGATCTGTTCGAGCTGCGCTATGTGCAGCACCGCACGGAGGACGATGTGATCGATCAGCTGCACATCGGCCGCACTACTTACCAGAAAGCCCATCAGGACCTGCTGAGCACCATTGCCGTGTACGCGGCAGAGCGCGGGGTGTTTTACCGCGAGACGGAAAGCTGAAAGCAGAATGCCCCCGGACGCTGCCAGCAGGCAATGTCCGGGGGCATTTTTGAACTCAGGCTTTTTTGTTCGGGTCCTGTTTTTCGCAGTGGCTGTGGCAGGATGCACAGTTGCCGCCGCAGCCCTCGCCCTTCCAGCCGCCCTGCTTGGAGATCCACACAACGGCCAGTGCAAACAGAACGATCAGAACGATCAGCGTAATGATTCCACGAAGTGTCAGCATTTTTTGTACCTCTTTTCCCGGTGGGAAAGTTTCTGTGTTCAGTATACACGATTTGGCATCAAAGGGCAACCGGAAAGCGGATACAAAAAGTGTGATTTTTTTAAAATTAGGGCTTGCATTTTGGCAAAGGCCGTGCTATAATAATCACGTTCCAGTTCGGAACGCACAAAACAAAATATGGAGGATTAGCTCAGCTGGTTAGAGCACCTGCATCACACGCAGGGGGTCTGGGGTTCGAGTCCCTAATTCTCCACCATACAGTTCGTACTCGAACCCGATTCTCTATGAGAAAGGGTTTGGGTACGTTTTTTGTTTACAAGAGGTTCTGAGAAGGCACTACTCGGAACGGTAAACGAGCAAAGGCAGGGTATCACTATGATAGTGGTATCCTGCCTTTTGCTTTGCGGAATCAAGTTCGCTTTGTGCGAACTTGGTCGTCCCCCTATATGGCGCGTTTGGGAGTAGTCGCTGCGTACGTGCGTACCGGGAGCCTGTACACCTCTGACAAGGTGTAACACACTAGACTTTGTGCCAAAGTCTGTGTGCCAAGGGGTCAAGCCCCTTAGAATCCCTGCGGAGCGTGTACGCACGTACGCAGAAAAATGGCAAAATTTCACTATATCGGGGTGTTCTTTCATGGTGGAGTGTGGTATACTCGGCTTAGCCCAGTAAATCGGAAGTTATGGAGGTACTTTATGAACGAGAGAGAAAAAATTATCCGATTATGGTTTGATATGTGGATTAAGAAAGCAGATTTAGGAATTGACAATATTTTTACAGATGATGTTGTATATACTGAGAGTTGGAGTCCTAAATATGAAAACCGCAAAACGGTAAAGCACTGGTTTGACGAATGGAATACACGCGGAAGTGTTCTTGTCTGGGAGATTAAGCAATTTTTTCATCAAGGCAATCAAACAATCGTGGAGTGGTATTTTAAAAGCAAAATGAATAATGGAAATGTTGAAGAATTTGACGGAATATCTTTAATTGTATGGACACAGGATAACAAAATAAAATCATTAAAAGAGTTTGGTTGCAATCTTCATAATTACAATCCATATCGAGATAGTGATATTCCCGTATTTCGAGAAGAAAAAGCAAATTGGTTTTGAGAGGACTATAAATTCCAGTTTGCCGTACTCGTTCCAGCAGGGTTTGGGGCAGGCACGCCCCAACAAGAAGCTGTCCCAAAGGGGCAAGAATTTTCAAGAATTGAAAATTTGTGGCCACGGGACGATTCTTGCTCTCACCTTTTTCGCTGCGTTTCGCAATTTTCGCATTTCACTCTGCTCGCAGATTGTTGACAAGCTGCGCTTGACCCGATACTATAAAGGCAAGTCGAATACGCGCCAAGGAGGTGCAACCATGACCGCCGTGATCTACGCCCGCTATTCATCCGACAGCCAGCGTGAAGCGTCCATTGAGGGGCAGCTGCGCGACTGCAAGGACTACGCCGAGAAGAACGGTATCACCGTGGTCGGCACCTATATCGACCGTGCCTACTCTGCCAAAACGGATGACCGCCCAGACTTTCAGCGGATGATCAAGGACAGCGGAAAGAAAATCTTCGATGTGGTTCTGGTCTGGAAGCTCGACCGCTTTGCCCGGAACCGATTCGATGCCGTGAACTACAAGTACCAGCTGGAAAAGAACGGTGTCCATCTGGTGTCTGCCATGGAACCCATCTCGCAGGGGCCTGAAGGCATTATGGTGGAGAGTATGCTGATTGGCATGGCGGAATACTATTCCGCCGAGCTTGCCCTGAAAGTGGCGCGCGGTGAGCGCGAAAACGCCCTCCAGTGCAAGTACAACGGCGGTGTGGTGCCGCTGGGCTTCACCATTGGCAAGGAGGACAGGCTGTACCATATCGACCCGGAGACGGCTCCCATCGTGCAGGAAATCTTCACCCGGTATGCCGACGGCGAACCGGCTGAGAAGATTGCCGCCTCCCTGAACGAGCGCGGCCTGCGTACCCGCACCGGGAAGCCGTTCGTGAAGAACAGCTTCTTCCAGATCTTCCGCAACCGCCGCTACATCGGCGAATACCGCTACAAGGACATTGTGACGCCGGGCGGCATTCCGGCCATTGTTGACCAGGACCTGTTTGACCGGGTGCAGCAGCGTTTTGAGCAGAACAGGATTGCCCATGGTCGGCCTGCAAAAGAGGATGTGAGCTATTTGTTGACCACCAAGCTGTTCTGTGGCAAGTGCGGCACCCTGATGGGCGGCGAAAGCGGCACCAGCCACATGGGGAACACCTACTATTATTACAAGTGCGGCAACGCCAAACGCCACGGCAAGGCGCACTGCGACCTGAAAGCCATCCGCAAGGAGCCGCTGGAACGGTTCGTGGTGGATACCGCCATTAAGGTGATTTTCAGCGATGAAATCATCGAACGGCTGATAGATTTGGTCATGGAAGCCCAGCAGCAGGAGAACACCCGGCTGCCTGTTCTGAAAGAGCAGCTCCGGGATACGGAGAAACGGCTCGCAAACCTTCTGGAAGCCATTGAACAGGGCATCCTGACCCCGACTACCAAGCAGCGGTTGGACGAGCTGGAAGCCCGGAAAGAAGCCCTGAACACCAGTATTCTGGAAGAAGAGCTGAAAAAGCCCGTCCTGACCCGTGAGTGGATTCGGTTCTGGCTTGAAAAATTCCGCAAGGGTGACGTGGGCAGCACGGAGCACCAGCGGCAGATCATTGATACCTTTGTCAACTCGGTCTACGTTTTTGACGACCGGGTCGTGCTCAATTTCAACTTCACGGACGATTCCAAAACCATCTCCCGTGAAGAGGTGTTGGGTTCGAGTGCTGTGGACAATGCTCCACCATGCATAAGCCACTAACAGAAGTTAGAGGCTTTTTTTGCACTATACGCGGACTTATGTTAGTGTATAGAGAATTAGGGACTCGAACAGCACGGCCGCGCCGCAGGCGGGGCAATCAAAGCCCTAGCAGGGCTTTGATTAGTGCGCGGGTTCCAACGGTCAGGAATGTCTACCGGGGATGATGCTCAAAAGTCCAGCTGGTCAGAGAATGGTTTGAAATCTTTATGTCCCCTTTTCAGTCGTTTGTAGCAAGTTTGTAGCAGATCTGTAGCAAAATTCGGGGAGGAACGGCAAAATGACCTCAGAAACCCGATTTTTGCAGATTTTTGGGTATAAAATTTTATCCTCAAATTTTGTATAGAATGACGGTGGCAAAACAAAAAAGAAAAACGTCAAACGCGAGAGATTGCTCTCTCATGCGTTGACGTTTTTTCTGGTTTGTGGGGATTATTCTTCTGGCAGAGCCAAAACTTCATCTTTGACCAGTTGATTGGCCGAGTCAAAGGCTTCGATCATCTGGTTGGCTTTCGGATCTAAAACCTATTATTCAAAATGATAACACGGGGCTGTTGCACACGCCCCAACAAAAAAGACCAGAGTTATTTAGCCAAAAGGCTGAACCGGTCCGTAAAAAGTAGACAATGCGCCGCTTGCCTTGGCACGCTCTTCCAAGCCTTCCAGCTCACCCTTCTGCCCCACATTGCCGCACACGGCAATGACTTCGCAGTTGTTATAGTGCTCTTTCAGCCACGGGATGATAATCGATGTGTCCAGACCGCCGGAATATGCCAGCACGACCTTTTTGACTTCAGACATAGGAACTGCCTTCGTTCAAACCAACTTATATATTTTTCGATTTCCCTCGTGCAATTTCATGATTGCAGCGTCCATTGTACAGGCACTTGGAAAATGTGTAAAAAGTGTTCTGTATATAGCAGCAATATGAAAGCAGTATTTCACAGCGGGGCATTATGAACCTATAATAGCAGTTGGAAATAAACAGAAAGAGGGTCTTTTTGATGGCAACGATATTTCCAAGAGAAGAAAAGGCAGAGGCACTGTTCGGGGAGATCCTGAAAAATCCAGAAGCCTGCCACCGCCTGATGGATACCTTCAACGACTCGCTGGACATGGCAGACGTACTGGATGCGCCGACCGTGAGTGCACAGCAGTTTGCCGCAGCACTGTTCAATGCCTACGAGAACAAGGATCTGTCTGCCTTTCTGATGGCGATCTGCCAGCACAGTATGTTTGACCTGCTACGGAACGCTGCCCTGATCCCGTTCAAATTCAACGCCGATGGTCAGCCGAACCCGGTGATCCTGACGGATGATGCCGGCGTTCTTTTGCCGAACAACAAAGTTGCCGTGAGCAGCAAAGTATACGACCGGTTCATCCGGGTGTTCCAGAAGCAGGAAAAGGTAAAAATGTACCTTGCCAGCGGCTACTGCAAGTATCACGGCTACGACGAAGGCTCGATGGATGTGGTGGAGTACCACTACAACCAGCATTTGGGGCTGCTGCTGATCTACGAACTGCCGGACACCGTGAAGCAGAAGGTAACGGAAGCGGAGGCCTACTCCACCGTCTGGGATATCCAGATGAAGCTGCAGCACGCACTGCCCCGTTCCGTGGTCTACTATGGACAGGATACGCTCAAGGACGGCGGAACCCGCTACGATGAACTTGGCGTTTTTCTGCCGCTGGAACACTTTGCCGACCGGCTGGAACGCCATGTGGAAACTGCTACCAAGATCGTTTACGGCGAGTAAACGCCCTGTAAACGAACTCCTTTTATAAGTGCATCACAGCAAAACAAAACGCAGCGAACCGTTAAAAGATTCGCTGCGTTTTGCCTTATATGAGAGAATGGAAATGCTGCACATCAGGTGCAATAACGGAAAGTCTTGTCAGTGACAATACGGGCGAAGATCAGTCCTAACGGCAGTGCCACGATGATGAGAATGGCATCTGCAAACCATGTGGCGGAGTCCATCAGAGACAGGATGCCCAGATTATAGATGGCACGGTAGAAATACAGTCCCGGTACCATGATAACGATGGACGGCACGGTGACGGAGATGCGGGGATAACCGGCGGCGCTCTTCAGGCAGGAGGCCAGCAGTCCGGACAGCAGTGCGCCCAGAAACGCTGCAACAGCGGGCGGAAAGCCCGCAAGGCTCACCAGCTCCAGTCGGAACGTGTTCGTTACCGCACCGATAAGGGCGGCGCAGACTGCCAGGTTCCGGGGACTGTTGAACATGAGCGAAAAGCCGAACACACCGCCAAAACTTGCCAGCAGCCGGAACACAATCTCTTCCGGGAGTGTCAGGCTCAGGGCAGGGAACTGCACCGGCTGCAAATGCAGCAGCAGTGCCATGATCCAAGCCGTCATGGTTGCCACCAGAATGATGAGGACGGCGTAGGCCAGACGTTCCAGCCCGGAGCGCATATCCAGCTTGGCAAGGTCGATGCCGCTGGTAATGAACGGAAAGCCCGGAATGATGAAGAGCATGGAGCAGATATACCCCGCCTCGTGCTGCGCCGATACGGCAAACAGCACCTCTGCCAGCTTCAGCAGGATGGCATACACGAGGCTTGCTGAACAGACCGATGCCGTAATGCCCAGAAACAGGGTGAAATGGTGCTTTGTCAGCTTGCACCGTACAAAGTTGCCGATGCCTGCACCGCAGAAGGCACACAGCATTTCCACAATGCCGCCGCCCAGCAGAAAGGTGAAGCAGCTGCAGGCCAGTGCAGCTGCAAAGCCCAGTGCGATGGGCGAATACAAGCCGTGGATGCGCTCGATCTCATCGAGGTGGCTGTGCAGTTCTTCGCCGGTCATAAATTTTCCTTCCCGGTCGAAGTCGTTGACGAAATGCTCCAGTCGGTTCAGCCGGGAGGTATTCACGCCCGTATTTGTCAGACAGAGTGACTGGGTATAACACTGGTCACCGTCAAAGCAGGTGAACTCAATGGACAACAGGCCGATATCCGCTGTTGTTGTGACTCCCAGCTCCCGCGAAAGGGTGTTCATGGAGCTTCGGACACGCCATGCGCCGGTGCCGCATTCCAGCAGCATCAGCCCGGTGCGTCCAATGACGGAGGCTTTTTCCACAAGCCCCGCCTCGGTAATGGGAACGCCCTTGCTGGCCGATGCATAGTCGTGCCAGTACACTTCCATGTGATTTTTGATGATCTCACTTTGCCGTTGTCCCATACCGGAAAGCCTCCTTTGTGATATGGGAATGTTGCAGCCGTTTCAAGACTGCGGTGCTATTATAAGGGAAATTGCAGGACGGGTAAAACGTATCTTGGATATGCCGGCAATGTTCGTTTGGTATTTCAAAGAAGAAAATACGTTGCGTTTTTGGCGGCTCTGCGGGAGGATAGAAAAAACACGCCGAAAGGAAACGGCCGTGACCCTTCAACAACTCCGCTATGTCACGGCTGGTGCCGGTGCCGGCACCAGCAGCCATGCAGTGCAGCAGTTCTATATTTCTCAGCCCAGCCTGACCAATGCTATCCGGGAGCTGGAACAGGAAGTGGGGCTGGCGCTTTCCAAGACGGAAAGCTCTGTGGTGAGCCAGACGCTGTTGGAATATCTGAGATCCTCCCGGCAGCGAAAGGATACACCGCAGATAAAATAAGAACAAAGAGGGGCTGTTGCACACGCCCCAACAAAAAAGACCAGAGTTGTAAAGCCTTTTGGCTAAATAACTCTGGTCTTTTGCTTTAACGTTATGTTTTCAATATTTTGATCGTTTGACACTGGTTTTCCACATCTTTGTGCCGAGAGAGCAAGAAAAAGGGCTGCTGCACGGGCTTCTATCCTTGTGCAACAGCCTCGTGTTTTGCTGCGGAATAGTTGAATTTTATCTTATATAAGAAGCTACAAAAATACAGCCCGTGAGTGAGACGCGAGTGTCGAAAGTGAATTTTTGCAAGCGCCCCTGTAGCACACCCATTCTGAAAATGGGTGTGCCGTGAGAGGGTGCTCGCGGAAATTCGCTTTTGACACAAGCGGCTCACGAGCGGAAAAAATTTATTCCTCTTCCTTTATATATAGGAAGGAACGCAGCATTTGAGAGACCGCTGTTCCTTGAGCAGGAGAGAGTTTAGCCCAGAGATCAAGAAGTTCCTTCTGGTCGGAGGTTAAGTAAACAGAGTCTTCCTCCTGAAAGAACTGGGAAAGCGAGATACCAAGGACGGAGCAGATTTTCTCAAGAGAAGCTACATTGGGCTGAAGATTCCGTCTGCGCCATGTGGAAATGGTAGATACCCTACAAAAAGTCCGTGAGGTGGTGAATGATAGTTACAGCTACTCCAGCGACTATGAGGTAATCGGCAAGCTAAAGCAATTTGCTGATCGGGATGGCGTCTGCGTTCTGATCGTCCACCACACCAGAAAGCAGCCTGCGGGAGACAGCTTTGAGATGATCTCGGGGACCACGGGCTTGCTGGGGTGTGCAGATGGTGCGCTCCTGATGCAGAAGGAGAAGCGAACAAATAGCAAGGCCACCTTGGAGGTGGTAGGCAGAGACCAGCCGGATCAGCGGTTGTATCTGAGCAAAGACCAAGAGAGCCTAGTTTGGGTGCTTGACCATGCAGAAAATGAGCTTTGGAAACAGCCTCCAGACCCGGTATTGGAAGCCGTAGCAAAAATCGTATCTGCTGACAACCGGGAATGGGAAGGCAGTCCCACCGAGCTGGCCCAGGCGATTCAAACGGATATGGCGGTAAATCGGCTCACCAAACATCTGAATGTGAATGCCAGCCGTCTGCTGGAAGAACATCAAGTGAGGTACGAGAACAAAACCAAACATGCTGGACGGCGTATCCGGCTGACCTACATGATGGTGGAAGCACCTGCATTTGAAGTAATCGAGTAAAGCGCGACCGTTGCCACCGTCGCGGGAAAGAAAAACTGGGGTGGTATTTTGCCACCCTAGCTTCCTGGGCTACGCTGTTTCACGGTAGCCCCAAAAACAATAGGATGGAACGATTTGTTCCACCCCTCAGAAGCGTTCGGAGAACGCGCAGCCACAGAATGAAATTCTGTGTTCAAAAGGGGGCTTGGGGGCATTGCCCTCAACAAGCAGACGGCAGGCAATGTGAGTGTGTGTGTATTAACACTCGCATTGCTTGCCTGTCGTATCTGACCAGAAATCAACAGATACCGAAAATGGGGCTTGAAATCGCACTGCTTAAGATATAAGTACGTGATTGCATTATTCGCAAATGCGCTGTATAATAAAGTTGTATATTTATATTCCCTGTAAGAAAAGGTGGCCGATATGGATTACATGAACGCAAAAGAAGCCGCTGATAAGTGGGGACTTTCCGTGCGGCGAGTTCAAGTCCTCTGCGAACAAGGTAGAGTTGATGGTGTCGAGCGGTTGGGCAATGTCTGGCTAATTTCTAAAAGCGCAGAAAAGCCGTTGGACGGACGTACTCGTGAAGTGAAAAAGCAGAAACAACAGCCGAAATAACGTTGTTCAGGAGGAACTAAGATGACAAATCTCGAACGAGCAATAAAAGATGGTTATGCACATATTATTGGAGAAAAAGGCAAGCAGAAAATCACATATGTTTCTTCTGATAACCATGTAGAAAATTATAGCGATCCGGAAGAGAAGGTTCGTGCTGAATTCTGGGCTGAACTGATTTATAAATACGAATATCCAGTCAATCGAATTAAAATAGAAGTGACTGTACCTGATCGTCTGCCGACAGATCGTGCGGATATTGTTGTTTTCCGTGATGACGAGTGCAAGCGTCCCTATGCTGTGGTTGAGTGTAAAAAAGACGGTGTTACGGATGCCGAATTCAACCAGGCGATAGAGCAGGGCGTTGGCAATGCTACTTGGGTGAAACTTCGGGCTGACTATGTTGTAATTATCGCTGGTGGCACTCGTCGTGTTCTGGATGTTACCGATAAATTCGGCGCATTGGAGCGTGAGCAAAACATCCTGGCTGATTTGCCTCATGCATATGGAAAGCCCCAAGAATTTAGATTCTATAAGGGAAGCGAAAATGATATTAAGCCGGTAGACCGAGAAGATCTCATTGCTGCTATTAAGAAATGCCACCAAACGCTGTGGGGTGGTGGTCGCCTTTCCCCGCCGACTGCTTTTGGAGAACTGTGCAAATTAATCTTCGTAAAAATCAGTGATGAGCAAAAACCTCGAAAAAAAGGTGAGCCTTACCAGTTTCAGATAAAGACGCACGAGCCTGCTTCTAAACTGGCTGAACGAATCAATGCTTTGTACGATGAGCAGAAAAAGAAAGACCCTGAAGTCTTTACTGACTCTATCAAAGTGGATGATCGAGTGTTACGGACGGTAGTTTCTCATCTTGAAGCGATCAATCTGCACAAAACAGACCTTGATGTAAAAGGTGTGGCATTTGAGCAATTCATGGATGGATTTTTTAAAGGCGATTTTGGTCAATATTTTACGCCTCGTCCGATCATTGAGTTTGCTGTAAAGATGACGGCGCCGGAGCACGACTGGGATGTGCTGGATACCTCCTGTGGGTCAGGCGGGTTTTTGTTGTATGCGCTAGATTACATTCGCCATCAGGCCACCGAGTATTACGAAAAAGGCAGTGCGGATCACTACCGCTATTGGCACGATTTTGCGGAGAAACACCTTTATGGAATCGAGATCAATGATGAGATTGCACGCGTTGCGAAGATGAATATGATCGTGCATGATGATGGACATACCAATGTGATCAGCTACGATGCATTAGAGAGTATTGATAAGATTGCAGCACATAACCCTGGTTTTCAAAAAGATAAGTTTGATCTGATTTTGACCAATCCTCCTTTTGGTTCTACGGTGAACGGGGCCGAAAAACCGTATCTCAGCACCTTTGAGTTGGGTAACACCTATGACAAAAAAGGAAAAGCAAAGCCCAGAAAAAACCAGAGTTCGGAAGTCCTATTTGTTGAACGCATTTGTGAGTTCCTCAAACCGGGTACAGGAAAAGCGGCTATCGTTTTGCCTGATGGAATTTTGACAAATAGTTCTTCCCAATATGTACGAGATTTCATTTTAGAGAGGTTCCAACTGCTGGCGGTTGTGAGCCTGCCTCAGTGCGCCTTTGCGCATTTTGGCGCCGGTGTAAAGGCTTCTATTATTTTCGTTCGGAAGCGTGGTAACGACGAGGTTGCGAACAATGAGGAAGCTATTTTTATGGCGGCACCGGAATTGATCGGATATGATGCTACTGGACGAAAAACCGAGTCGCAACTGGATGAGATTGTTGAGCAATATAAAGAGTTTCTGGAGGATCCTACCCCTTTTTTCGTCTAACCCCCGGCGCAAATGAGCTTTGTGCTTTTGCGGTCAAACGGGGGGACATTAGTCAAAGAATTGATATTAACTACAATCTACCAAAATATATTGAGCTGGATAAAAAATTACACACTATTTTTGGAAAGAAGTTAATGCATCTTGGAGAGCTCGCGGATGTAATTTGTGGACCATTTGGCAGTGCCATTACCAATAAGGACTATCAAGAATCTGGAATTCCACTTATACGTATTACGAACATCTCGGGAGATGGATATATGGATTATAGCGATATAATCTATATTTCAGAAGAATTAGGCAACAGCCTGTCACGAACTCAAGTTTCAGCAGGAGATATTGTTATTTCTCAACGCGGTTCTTTGGGACAGTGCGCTATTGTTGATGATACTTTCCCGAAGCTTAATATTTCAGCAAATATTATCGCAATAAAGAACCCGAAAGGTATCTCGGCTGAGTTCATCAGAAATTATATTTTATCTGCTGTTGGGCAGACATTGTTGGAGCGAGCTTCAAGCGGTCAAGTTCAGCAAAAAATCACAACACAAGATATTGCAAATTTACTTATTCCAAACAATTGTAATGAAGAAAAACTAATATCGATTATTGAAAGAGGTCACACAGAATATGAAAGCGGAATTTCACAGGCGAATGAATATCTTTCTGGAATGAGCGATTATATTCTTCGACGGCTTTCTATAAAAAAAATAAGCTATAAGAAAAGATTGTGCTGCGGCGTAAAGTTCGCAGATGTTATCGCAGATAAAACCTTTAGTGCAGAATATTATCATCCCGAACGAATGGAAGCAATTCATACGTTGAAATCCAACATGGATATTACTGCATATAAACTTTCAGATATAGTTGATTTTTATCGTGATTTGGTCAATGTGACAGATAATGACGATTATCTGGGATTAGCAAGTGTTGAAAGCCAAACGGGTGAATTGAGTGGAATACACGAAAAAGCAGCGGGACAAGCATTTATTTATAAAAAAGGAGATGTTCTTTACGGCAGGTTACGCCCCTATCTTAATAAAGTCCTCTTCGCTGAGAAAAGTGGTGTTTGCTCTACTGAATTTCATGTTATGCGAGTGATAAATTGTGAAAAGGTTTTACCTGAATATGCTGCAGCAATATTGCGCTCAGATTTGATTTTGTCACAAACAAGGCATATGATGACCGGAAACACGCATCCCAGAATATCGAACGATGATGTAAAAAATTTGTATATTCCCATTCCAGAATTAGCCGTTCAAATAGAAATTGTTACGGAATTACATAATCGGAGAGTGCAAGCCAGAAGATTAAAAGAGGAAGCGGAACTGAATTGGAAAGCTGCAAAAGAACAGTTTGAAAAAGAATTGTTGGGTGAGTGATATGGACATAAATAGAGTTAGGACGGTTTATGGGTGGCTAATCAATATTGCAAACAATCCAAATTGTATGACATTCCCTGTTGCGTTACCGGATATTCAAAGTATTAAGAATGGCCTAATCAAAATTTCTCATGACATTGAAAAGGAATCCCCGTATTTCAGCCAAGAGCTGTTTGAGATGAAAGACCGTATGTTTGTTGGATATGGGACGATTAATCCGGTTGTGTTCGGACAAGTCATAGAAATTTTGAAGTCACTTCAGCAAGCAGATAATACAAAGGGTATGGGCGTATGGGATCTCATTCATCCAAAGATTGTTGCGGTGTCCCAAAAGCTATTTGAAGATGGTCACTATGCAAATGCCGCTGAGGATGCATTTGTTGAGATCAATGACCGAGTAAAAAAACTGTTCATGAAGGTAAATCCCACTGCATCCAAAATTCCAGATGGTCATACTGCGATGAACATGGTATTCTCTGATAACGCTCCTTTGGTGGAGTTTTGTGATCGCTCGACCGAGACGGGAAGCAACATACAAAAAGGCTATATGCAGATGTTGGCAGGAGCCATGTCTGCACTGAGAAATCCAAAAGCTCATGCCAATATCACCATTACTAAGGATGATGCAATGCGTCGTCTGATGTTTGCCAGTATGTTGATGTATAAAATTGATGAGGCTATAGACTATTCAAAAATACAAGAAAGATAGAGAAAGAGGTGAGAGAAATGATTCGTATGGAAGGACTTTTTAGCGAGTCTTTTGGAGGAACTTGCACTATACGAGGTTACGCTCGATATGATGAGATTGTTGAGTTGTCATATCCTCATCCAGGTTATCAACGCCCGGTAGACGATGTTCATGTGGGTGAGATTTCAATGTTTATCACTTCTGGATCAAATAGCTTCAGCCCAGAAGTGGTTTTAGCATATACTGCAAAGTATGATTATTATAAGGAGGGCGCTGTATCTGGAATAGACGCAATTGCAGACATCCGGAACGGCAATGGATTTACTTCTAATATTGATGGAATTTCTTTCAAAAAGATCCGCAAAGTAAATAACGGGTATTTATATGAGATCTCTATTCCATATGAAAAGAAATTAATAGATGAAGAGAAGCCATTTCGTCGAGTAGATGGAAATCATCGCCTGCAAGCTATGGAACAACTAGTATCTACAGGACAAATTAGCAGTACATATTTGATACCTTTTTGCCTGATTTTATTTGCAGATACTGATTCCTTAAAAGATGAAAAGGTTATTTTCCACAACATCAATTCTAAAGCAGTCCCCTTAAAATCTGAGCAACTTCTCAAAAGTGTTTTGATCCAACAACATGACGGATTGGATTTTAATGATAGAGAATTGATAGAAAAATTTGGGCCAGAGTATCTTCTTGCAAGGAAAATATTGAGTGCCAATCCTCTTACTGTTAGAAAATTAGGATACATAGAGTGGATACATCCTCGTATTTTGAGCACCCTTGTTGATCTGATTAACTATGTTCAGGAAAAAAGTGGAACCAGGATTGAAACATTAGAACAACAGGAAGCCTTAATAAATAGCTTGAATAATACATTAAGACACGCACATCCCTTGGGAGCTGCTAAGCTTCAAATGGCATCCGGGTTGTTGTTTCTGCTTGTTTATATGTATTATCAGATGGAAAACGGAGAATTAGATCCTCAAAATAAAGCAGAAAAAGAAAAGAATCAGTTAATAGCATGGGCTGAAAAATATAACATCACTGATGCACAGCATGATATAGAGCAATATGCCGCAGTAAATGCAGACTGTATTCGTGCAATATTCGATAAGTATGTTTTGTCCACAGAACAGACTATCTTTATGTCTCGGTGCTTTGATAGCCGGTTCGACGAAAATGAACGGGCAATTCGTAGAGCTATAGAATATGTAAATCGTGAAAAAGGTAGTTCGTTGAGATTACTCCGTGTAGATCAGCATAGTGAAGGTGCGACTGGACAAATATCAGATCGTATATTGCGAGATATTGAGATGTCTGGATTGGTAATTGCTGATTTAAGTAGTGGTAGAGCAAATATTCCACATGAAATAGGATTTGCAATGGGCCTAAAAAAAGGACTAATTTTGATTCATAACGGGACAGATGCGGAAGCGGATGAACACACACCTTCAAACATAAAAATGTATGAGCAAATTAGATTTAATCAAGATTATCATAAGTTGGAAACAGAATTGAAGGCAAAATTGATTGATTATTATAAGCTTTAAGGAGATGCCGTATGCCAATGTGGTTATGTCGCGCCGGACGATACGGCGAGTTTGAGAATAAATTTCTTGAGGACAGTAAGGTATACTGCACCTGGGACAATCTATCTGAATCAATCATGCAGTTCCACACCAAGCAGGACTTGCAGCAATATTTTGTGGATAACAACCCAGATGTAAAGGTAAAAACAGCGATGAACTGGGCGAGCCAGGTCTGGCCGTTTGCCCATGAGATGAAAAAGGGAGAGATTGTTGTCCTGCCCAGCAAGATCAAGCCTGTAATTCATTTTGGCAAGATCACAGGTAATTATGAATTCTTACCTAACAACGATAATCCTTATTATCATGCACATCAGGTAGATTGGTTTGCCTGTGACATTCCCCGCACAGCTTTTGACCAGGACATCTTATATTCCTTTGGGGCTTTTATGACCATTTGCCGTATCAAGCAGGAAGATCGCATAAAAGCAGTCATCAATGCCCATAAACAGGGAAAGAAAGCGCCCCAAATTACTCCGCAAGAGCCACAGGATGATGAAGAGGCACGAGATATTGAAAATGAAGCCTTGGGGGTTATCACAAATCTGATAATCCAGAAGACTAAGGGGCATGGTTTAGCAAAAATTGTAGATGCCATTCTTCGAGCAAAGGGATTCACTACATATGTCAGCCCGGCCGGACCGGATAAAGGTGTGGATATTCTGGCTTCTGCGGGCACACTTGGTTTTGGAAGTCCCAAAATTTGTGTTCAGGTTAAGTCCACGGACGCGCCAGTGGATCGGATTGTTTTGGATCAGTTGGGCGGGGTGATGAAAAACTTTGGTGCCGAATATGGCCTGTTAGTGTCATGGAGTGGGTTCAAATCTTCGGTCATCAATGAGATGGCTAAACAGTTCTTTGAAATCCGGCTTTGGACCCACAAAGAAATTATTGAGGAGTTTCTGCGATACTACGATCAGATGGACGATGAAATCAAAGAGCTGATCCCTCTCAAAAAGATTTGGGTCGTGAGCAACGATGATCAATAATTAAAATGCTTTGATGAAGAATCCATCGTATGATATAATCAGTTTGTAAGGTGTAAATGCGAGTACTGGCAGCATTAGAGTAGAACGTGTATAACAAAAAATAAAAATGTGCAGGGTAGCAGCAATGCCGCCCTGCACATTTTTGTTAAGTAAAGGACTTGAGCACTTCTTTCAGTGCTTCACGCTGCTCCGAGGTAAGCTGGGCCAGAAGTTCCAAAAACTCCTGCTGTTCCTCCGGGGTGAACCTGTTTTCTGGCTCAGAATGATTTTGGCGGTTCATAAAAGATACTTGCTCCTTTCGGCAAATCCTGTTCAGCTATCAGTTCGGCACGAATCTGACGCTTATATTTATAATAGGTATTCCGGGCAAGACCTGTGAGCTTCATGCACTCGGCATCGTCAAGTGTGCCGCCAAAGATCTTGCAATGGGTGCGGATGATTTGCTTGGCTTCTCTGGCTTTTTTCGTTTCAAAGCCAATGCCTTTCTTACGGCCAACCTGCTTGTCGTTCAGCCGGGCCGTCAAAAGGCCCTCACGGGTGCGCTGGTGCAGATCGGCAACTTCTTTTTCGGACTGCTCAAAGGCCAGCTTGATCTGCTCCTTTGCCAAGGCCATCAGATACTCGTTGATGCCCTTCAAGATGAAGTCCACATTTGTCCCTGTCATGGCAATGCTGCCGGACAGGGCTTTTTTGTAGGTCTCGGTGTCGATGTGGTGCTCTTTCAAGAACACCAGCCGGATGCCCTTGTGGTAAAGGTCTTCGTACAGAGTAAAACCTTCTTCTGCATTTCTGGACATCCGGGATACTGAATCGAATACCACCATATCCCCGGATTTCAGAACCCGGTAAAGCTTCAGCCATTCCGGGCGAAAAATGGATGTGCCAGTATAGGCTTCCTGCACGATATGGGCAGTCGGGTATTCTGCCTTGATGTTGCGGATCTGACGGTCAATGCTCTGCTTTGCCGTAGAGATACGGCAATAGCCATAGATGTTCATGCGTCTCCTTTCTGGCTCAAAGATAACGAGCGACATTTTTAAGACTGTGTTTTGTACCTTGAAATGGTCTGAAAACGGCTGATTTTAATACAAAACAGAATATACGGTATTTTTAATACAGTTTTAGTGGGCATAGGCAGTCATAAAATCAGAAATGGTAGTGAACGGTTTGTGATTGGCGGTGTCCTCGCCATCCAAAGGAGCGTAGTTCCAGTCGGTATCCTCGTCAATATATCGCCGCCCATCATCCGGAAGTTCCAGCGGTTCCGCAAGGATGATGGTGCCCCAGTGGTTGACCATCACGAAGGGTGCGATCTCACAAGGGATGCCCCGGCACTCATCATCGTGCCGGACATCGTAAGCGTACAAGCCGTCCGGGATGGTATCTCTCCTGATGCGGATGCTGGTGAACAGTGCAGGCTTTCCGCAAACCGTGATCTCTTCGTAGTGTTCGGTCATTGCATGAAAGGTCATAATCTGTCCTCCTTAGATTTCAATGATAAAAGCTCTGAATTTCTCTTTGTAGAAATCCATTGTACTCTGCGGCAGGGAAGTCAGATTCCCTTCGTTGTCACATCCGGCCAGAAATCCCGGCCCGGCAAGAACATCGGCTCCATCCCACAGCGGACGATTGAGCGGCAGGCCAAGTAGCTTGCCTTCATCATTGCAGACCAGTGTGACCTCTGAACCGGTGTCACTCAATGTGATGCATTCGATCAGCCCGCCTACAAATTTCTGCATGGCCTCAAGGGTGTTGTCCAGTTCGATCTCCTTTGGCAGCTCCATTGGCAGGAGCGCAAGGACTTTGATTTTTTCTTCTTTCATTGTGTGCCTCCAAATAAAAACAGGACAGCCCACACGGACTGTCCTGCAAAAAGTAAAGGGGAGCATCCGAAGATACTCCCCTAAGTGAATAATTATTTTTTCCTTACCATACAGCGTTTCTTGAAGAATGCGATGCCATAGCAGAGGATGTCATCATAGTCATCCCGGAAGTCCGCCGCATACATCCGGTCATTGATCTGCTGAATAGCAGTATCACAGGCATCCGGCAGAGCATCCAGAGTTTTTGCATACTTGGCTTCAAAAATTGCCACACGACCATTGCGGATATCCTTTACAATAACATCGCTGCGTCCTTCGCCATGCTCTTTGTTGGATTCTACCACATAGCCAGCACCAGTAAAGATGCCTGCAAGGAAAGCGTGGTAAAAATCCTCCCGATAGTCATGGTAGCTGATAGTCATACGCAGCAGCTTGGTCATCTCTTTTGTCAGAGCTTCGTTGTTTCCGCTCCAGACTGCATCAAACAACGGGCTGCGGTTCCATGCCTTTGCACTGTCGTCAAACCATTTGCTTACAGTGGTTTCAAAAATTTCCCGAATCTCTGCATTGGGAATCATCAATGCAGAGCAACCATCCGGCAGCGAATCTGTCAGATCCTTATCCCGCACCTTGGTCAGATAACCTGTCAGATACAGCACACTCCAAAGATTTTCCTCAGAGGAGTGTAGATAATCGTAGGTCAGGTTTTCTTCAATATGCTGAACAATAGAGCCGCCAGCCATCAGAGTTTCAAGCTTTGTGGTGATATTGTTGCCTGCATAGTCGATGAAAGAACGGATGATGGCGTTATCACTGGTGTTTTTCCAATAGCTTTTCGGCTTCTGTGCTACACCATACTGGAAATCCCGCAGATAACTGATTACGTCCCACGGACAATAAATGTCTGCATCGCCAAAATGATAACCGTCGTACCATGTCTTGATTTCAGCAGACTGCGATTCAAGATCAGCATCTTTCAGCATTTGATCTACATCTGCCTGTGTAAACCCAAAGGATTCGCTCAACCGGGGAGAAAGAATCGTATCCGAAACAAAATTGTTCGTCCCGGTAAAGATGCTTTCTTTTGCAATTTTCAGGCAGCCGGTAATAACAGCAAAGTCAAGCGAAGTATTGTCTTTGAGCGTGGTGCTCATCATAGCCCGCATCACGTCCAGCATCTGCGAATAATATCCGTTGCTGCTGGCTTTTGCAATGGGAACATCATACTCATCCAGAATGACGACCGCCGATTTTTTGAAGTGGATTTCCAGCATCCGGGTCAATAGCAAAAAGCAGCTTTTGGTTTCATCTATGGATGCAGTGCGTCCCAGAATTCGCTTAAAGATGCCTTTGTCATCGTCAGAAATAGCAGAGTCATCCAAAAGAAACTGATAATCCTGAAATGCAAATGCCAGCTTCATGCACAGCATTCCATAGGCGCTTTCAAAGGTCAGACCGTCCGTATCCTTGAAAGAGAAAAATACCACAGGACACTGGTTCATCCATTTTTTGCAAAGCTCTGTATTTTTGGAAATCGCCAATCCCTCAAACATCTGCTTGCTGTCTTTGCGGATGTCCAGAAAATTTGCGAGAGTGCTCATACCAAGGGATTTTCCGAAACGGCGAGGACGAGTAATCAATGTTACTTCAGCGATACCACCGCTAAGAAGTTCAGAAATCAGATTGGTCTTGTCAATATAATAATACCCGCCTTCTCGAATCTTTTCAAAATTCGAGATTCCAACAGGAAACTGCAAATCTTTCATGCAATGCTCCTTTCCGCTCACAGAGGAGAGCTTTCAGAACTCACTACTGTAAGTGTACCATGAAATATAGAATCATACAAGAATCAAGTGACATCGAAATAGAGCAGTTTTATTATGCTACGTTCAATCTGGTGGCTTTATAGCAGTCTGCGCACATTCCCTCATGGGTAGCTGCAAATTCTGCCGCCTGCATGATGGAGCCATCCTTCAGCTTGACCCTCTTGATGGGCTGGTTGCAGCGAGCGCAGATGCAGGGCACAGGCGGCTGTTCCGGCTTTTGACTGGTGGATTTCGGTTTCGGCTGCTTTTGCGGTTCTGCCTCCGGCTGCGGTGCGGCATCCTCCGGCAAATCCTCTCCGGCATAGACGTACAGACCCAAGCCAAACATAGCAAGGTTCTTCACCAAGCACCGCATGATAGCCTTATTCACATCGAACATGGATGCTGCTTCTACAGTGCGCTCTTCCATGCCGATCTTTTCACGGCGGCGGGTCTGCGGGTTGTAGTCCCATTTCGGGGTAGTATAGGTATAAGGCACAGCTTTCATAGCTTTGTTGGAACTGTCCAAAACCGGAAGCCACATTTCGTGCGAAACGCCCTCAATCGTGACTGAGGTGTACACCATGAAGCCGGTGATGGGGTCATAAACATAGGGCAGACCGTTGAATTTCTTGACCTCATAGCTGGCAGCAGGATATAGCTTTTTTACCTCCGCCCAAGCATACGCCCAGCTTACATATTTTAACTCGGTATTGCCAGACTTCTTGACTTCCAGATGATCTTTGAAGTCGATAGCAAATAATTTTACGAATGGATTTTCCATAAGAATGCCTCCAATTCTGATAAAGAAAAAAGGGCACAACAGCGTCAACTGTTGTGCCCCATGATGTGAAAATTACGGATTGAGCAGAAAATCAATGATGTTTCGATGAATGATTCCGTTTCGGCTTAAATTCGCCAAATCACCACTGATAACATACTTAGGATAGTTGTCGTGCAGCCGCTCAAGATTACCGAACTCCCGTTCTTCATCGGCGGGAGTGATCAGGTAAGCAACCTGAATATAGAGCTTTTCATCTCCACGGTAGCAGATAAAATCAATTTCGGTGTCGTCCAGCTTGCCGACCTGAACTTCATAGCCACGGCTCCGCATTTCCAGATATACGATGTTCTCATACAGCTTGTTGCTGTCAAGCTTTTCGCTTTTCTTGATAACGTTCCGCAGCCCAAGATCGACTGCATAGTACTTTTCTGTGCTGGACAGGAGCGCTTTTCCTTTGATATCATAGCGGCTTGCATTCAGAAGGATAAAGGCTTCCTTGAAATAATCAACGTAGTTCAGTACGGTAGCAGTGGTTGTCTTGATTCCTTCCGAAACCATGCGTCCACTGATATTACGGGCAGAAAACGGATTGCCGATATTGTCCAGCAGGAATGCAAGGACATTACGTAATGCGGTCTGTTCGCGAATATTGTGGCGTAGCATGATGTCACGGACAATGATAGCCTCGTAAAGATCGTCCAGATAGGTGGTGATTGAATGATCGTCAGGGAGGAAGAAACGCTGCGGAAAACCGCCGTACTTCAAATAGTCTGCGAAGAGCTTTTCATCCGAAGTATAGGTTCCGTTTTCAATGCATTGCTGTTTTGCTTCGGCCAGCGAAAAGGGGAAAACCTGAATCTGGATGTATCGTCCGGAAAGATAGGTTGCCAATTCGCCGGAAAGCAGCTTGGAATTGGAGCCGGTCAGGTAAATATCACAATCGAAATCGACACGAAGAGAATTGATTGCAATCTGCCAGCGCTCCACCTCCTGAATCTCATCCAGAAGAATATAGATTTTGCCGGTACAGCCTTCCGCTTTTTCTGCGATGTAGTCGTAAAGCGTTTCTGCAGTACGGGTGTTGCGGAAGCGCATGGACTCAAAATTGGCCTGAATAATGTTCTGTGCGGGAATATTGCGCTGGAGGAGCACGTCCTTGATCTGACCGAGAAGGACTGTTTTTCCACAGCGCCGGATTCCAACCAGAACTTTGATCAGATCCTGATCGATAAAAGGAATGATCTTATCCAAATAACTTTTGCGCAGAACCATCATGCATCACCTCATATTCTTATCTTAGCATACAATTATTGTTGTGTAAACAGTATTGTGCTTTTCTATTAAACAAAAATAGCTGAAACGCGAATTTTGTGTGCCTATAGGCGTACAAAAATTATGCTGCATGGATAATGGTAAACCTGCGGCTGCTTACATTCTTGCTGTACCGATTGAAAATATCGGGCTGTTCTTTCTTCAAACGCTGGGAATCTACCCGTTTACTTTCGGAGGATACCCAGGACACCTTGTAGCCCGGTGCTGTACCATAGGCGGCGTCCTGCATCTCCAACTTCACCTGCTGTTCAATAGAGGCTTTTTCCTGCTCCAGCTGTTCGATCTGGTCAGAAAGCTCCTGCCGCTTATCCAACAGGTCGCGGATGGGATTCAGATCGGCAGTTTTGTTTCGATCATCTGCAGAGTACAGCTGATTGATCTGCTGTGTATCCCCCTCGCTTCCGGTAGGTACAGGCGGAATTTCGGGCATCACGTTGTATTTCCAGAAGTGCTCTTCCTTGGCAATGAGGTTGTTCAGAACTTCTTTGTCGGTTGTGATCTTGTGAATCACCAGCTCTTTTCCGAAAATAAGAGCAGCAATGTACCAGCAGTCAAAACCGCTGACGGCCAGATAGTGATTGACCTGAGCCATGTAATGTGCAGGGATTTTGCCATCTGTCCACTTATCTGCGGAGAAGGGCGAGACTGTCTTGCATTCCAGCCCGGCCTTCTGTCCAACGATCAGGCGGTCAAAGTCTGCCAGAAGTAGCGGATGTTCCTCACTCTGGTAAATGGCATTTGCACGGCGTACTTTCAGACCGGTGGCCTCGGTGAAGCGCTGCGCCACATAATCCTCCAAATCACGGCCCTGCCGCATGGCTTCGTTGTCGATATTTTCAATGGTATCGCTGATTTTATCGTGGTACACCTGAAATGCCGAGCGGTAGTGATTCACACCCAGAATAGCACCGGCATCCGTGCCGGTAATGCCGCATTTACGATAACGGAGCCAATCTTCTTTGGACAGGTTCAAAGTTGAAATCAATCTTTTCATGCACTTTGCATCCTTTCTCTCATAATTGATTCGGTAATGATGAAGTCGTATTCCACCAAGTCTTTCATGATGGTGGAAAAGTCGGCAGCTAACGAATGGCAAGAGCCAACCCACAGGTCATAAAGAAAATCCAGAATATTATTTTGCACCCTGAGATGGTTCCAGTAGCGCTCCTCCAGTCTGCCCTCGGATTCCAAAACAATAATGGCGGTGCTGATGGTACTTTTCATCGTGATCTCATAAGCCATGGTAACGCTGATTTCAGAAGCACTCTTCTCAACGTTGTCAAAGAATTCCGTGAATTCCCTGAAAATGCGGTTATTTACATCATTCATGGCTTGCTCCTTTATGCTGCTGCCAGCACCATCTTGTAGGCTTTGTCGATCATGGGGTTGCCCTCTGCGGTGCGCAGGAACAGGTTCTCGTTGTAGTTTTTGGTCTTGCGGAGAGGGTCTGCGTGGGTAGCAAAATCAGAGACTGCGTTGATAAAGCGCCAACCGTTCTTGCCGACCCATTCCAGATCCGGTGCGTTGTAGTAGCGAGCCTTCAGCTCTTCCTGCAGGCGCAGATTATTCTTCCGCTGGCAATCGGACAGGTCCTCAGAAATCGGGAAAAATTCATTGATGAACTCCTGCACCTTGTGATCGGATAAATCGATACGAGCCAGCTCTTCGCCACGGTTGCCGAGTTCAACCATATAGTTGCTGGCCAGCTGCAGGGTCTCACGGGCATCCTGCACCCGCAGCAGAACATTTTCGGTGTGGCGTGCAGTCCAGCTGCGCTTTGCTGTATTCAGCGCAAGGTTCAGAGTATTCTGGCAGACCACACGGATTGGAGTCATGGCCACTTTCACACCAGAACTGCCGTCATGACTGTTGAAGATCACAAGATATGGTACTACTTGATCTCCAGCAATAAGATATTTCCTCGGAAGCCTTGCCAGCATCCAGACCTTCTTGCCGCCCTGCAAGGAACCGGCAGTTTCGTAAGTAACGCCCTCACCCAGCAGGTCATCCGTGAACTGAAATGCTTCTTCGTTCTGCACAATGCGGTAGCGGTCGGATACCACACCCAGAACAGCATCATCGGTGCTGCGGACATTTGCGCGATAGCCGGGAATCATAGCACCCGTGCCGGAATAGATATTACGGCTTTCCACCTGCCAATCCAGACCGGCCAGTTCCAAAGCTTCACGGCTTGCAGGGGCATCCATCACGATACGGCCAAGGCCGTGCCAAGGGGTCTCACGGACAGAGAACATCGTTTCAACATTTGCGGGCATAGTAAAATCTCCTTTTCAGTGTACTGTGATCAATTGTTGTTTTCCATTTCTTCAGCGATGCGGACGAGGACTTCCACCAGGACGGTGCCAACCTCTTTGACGATTTCGGACCAAAAGTTCATAATGCTTTCTCCTTTCTGCGCAGCTGCGCTTCAAAATACGATGGTAATAATGATAGTGATGGTGCGGAATAACAAAATGCTCACCTCCAGACATGAAAAAGCCCCTGAGTCTTTCGACTCAGAGGCTTTGAATCATGATTATTATATCTGGGTGAAAAATGGAAATTTGAGAAAGCTAAAGAGAGGGATTTATCATAAAAAATTATAATGCAGGACGAATTTGCGCTAAAAGAAGTTGGTCCGCCGGAAGCCACGGAACAGAATCAAGCTCCTTTTTAGTCAGCCAGCGTGCAGCCTCGGCTTCTTTCAGCACCAGCTCGCCGGAAACCACTTCGCACCAGAAACAGTCCATAGAAAGATGGAAGGTGGAATAATCGTATTCAATGGTGTCGATGAGGTCGCCTACCGCGATCTCGGTATCCAGCTCTTCCCGGATCTCTCGTTTCAGTGCCTGCTGTGCGGTTTCTCCCGGCTCGATTTTACCACCCGGAAATTCCCACTGGCCTTTGTAGTCGCCATAGCCGCGGGCGGTGGCATAAATTTTATGTTTCGTCTGAATATCGTCGCAGATCACAGCTGCAACAACGCGAACAACCTTCATGATATTCTCCTTTTAACCGACCACCAGCTTGTTGGTCTTTTTGAGAAACTTTGCAGGGATTGGGCGGTTCAGCCGCCATGTGATATTCATGGGGCGGGAGCCCTCGTGTTTCACATAGTTCACCGTGCCCAGATAGGTATACGCTCCTGCACCGCCAAAACGGGCCTCTGCCTTGAACTCGCGCACGAACAGCAGCACCCGGCTTCCTTTTTCCCGGTGATGGATGTAGCGCTGCCCGGTGGCAGAGTTTTCGGCGGTGGTGCTCTGGCTCTGCCAGTGGAAAAGGCTTTCGTTGATGGAATAATCCTTGTACATGGTGGTGGGGGAGTAATCCTTGTCCGCTTTGTTCAGGGTCACAAAGAATACGTCCAGCTGCTTTTCCGGCAGCCACTTCACGCCCTCGCGGACAGTGGCAGGCTTCAAAAAGTCCAGCGCCACCAGCAGCTGGTCACGGGTATAAGTACAGTGCAAATCCAGCGGACAATCAAAGCCCACATCCACCGGCTCGTCAATAAAATCGATGCGGTCATATTGATACTGCAAAAGTGCCTGCAGCTCCCCCAGCAAAACGGGACTGTCCGAGAGAGCATACAGGTTATCGAGAACTTCTTCATCCTCCCAGCTTTCTGCAGTTTTGCCCCAGAGGGTCACATAGAACATCTGCAGCATCCGCTTCTCTACTGGCGATAGAGCCGCAAAGTCGGTGTTGTCCAACTTTGGCAGAAGCTCCAGCAAAAAACGGATCCACCTGCGGGAATCCACGACTGCAAAGCGTGCAAGGGCTTTGGTCATGGTCTCTTCCAAAGGTTCTGCAAAATCGGATGCCGCCCCTGCGCGGACGCACAGCCGGCTGAAGCAGACCTTTTTGCTGTAAATTGCACGCGGGTCAAGATGATAGTAGTCGAGGAAGTTCCTGAGTGTCAGGGGTAGACCGGTATCCTCGGTAAAGGCAGTTGCCCGCGCCACAAGCCCGGAGGTGCGGTCATAGGAGGCGCTGATATTGTCCAGCACATATTTTGCGGCGATCTTTTCCAGCTGGATATAACAGCCCTTGGGCGCAGAGACAAACCCCTCTTTAATCTCTCGGCTGACGCTGTGGGTGGTGTTGGAGAGCAGGGCCGTAAACTTTTCCTCGAAATTGTACTTCTTGTTTGCCTGCCCGATGAAGTCCAGCACGGTCAGGCATTCCTTGTTTTCAGCCAGACGCAGGCCGCGGCCCAGCTGCTGCAAAAACACGGTCAGCGACTCGGTGGGGCGCAGGAACAGCACGGTGTTGACTTCCGGGATGTCCACGCCCTCGTTATAGATGTCCACTACAAAAATGAAGCGAATCTCCCCGGAAACGAGCCGCTGTTTGACGGTGTTGCGTTCCTCGTCGGAGGAATCCCCGGTCAGCGCCATGGACGGGATGCCATGGGTATTGAAATAGTCCGCCATGAACCGGGCGTGCTCGATGGAAACGCAGAACCCAAGCCCCTTCACTTCATCGATGTCCGTAACATATTTCAGGATGGAGCTCACCACAAGGTCAGCACGGCGCTGTGCCACCATGCCGCTGAAGGCGTACAGGTTGGACAGCTCGTTTTTATCGTAGCCGCCGGTACGCCATTTCAGGCTGCTCAGATCTGCGGCGTCGGTGACACCAAAATATTGGAAGGGGCACAGCAGCTTCCGGTCGATGGCCTCCGGCAGACGAATTTCGGCGGCAATACGCCCGCCGAAATAGTCCAGAACGCTTTTGCCGTCCATACGTTCCGGGGTGGCAGTCAGTCCCAGCAGGATCTTCGGCTGGTAATACTCCAGCAGCTTCTGGTAGGTGGGCGCAGCTGCATGGTGGAATTCGTCTACAACGATGTAATCGTAGAAATCCGCTGCCGTTTTAGCGGCAAGCTCCTGAGAATTGAAGGTCTGGATGGAAACAAACAGATGATCAATGCTGTCGGCTTTGTGGCTGCCCACATACAGTTCTCCGAAATTGGCATCCTTCAGCACCGCCCGGAAGGTGTACAGACTCTGCTTCAGAATCTCCTCCCGGTGTGCCACAAACAGCAGACGGCAGGGTTGCCCCGGATGCTGTTTGCAGAAGCGCTTGTAATACAGTGCGGAGATCACAGTTTTGCCGGTGCCGGTAGCGGCGACCACCAAGTTGCGATTATACCCCCGAACGGTGCGCTCGGCATCCAGCCGGTCCAGGATTTCCTGTTGGTAGGAATAGGGCAGAATATCCAGGGTGTAGATTCCGCTGTGGTCGGTCTCGCTGTATTTTTCAGCCTTCAGGGCGCGGGTCAGCCGTTCCCGCTGCCCTTCATCGTAATATTCAAACTCGCTGGAATTCCAGTAGCTTTCAAAAGTGGCTGCGATCTTATCGATGGTCTCCGGCAGGTCTTTCCGGGTCACTTTCACGTTCCATTCCAGCCCGCTGGAAATGGCCGCGTTGGACAGGTTGGAGGAACCAACATACGCTGTGGTAAAGCCGGTGTCCCGGTAAAACACATAGGTCTTTGCGTGGAGCCGGGTACGCTTGGTGTCGTAGCTCACCTTGATCTTCGTATTGGGCAGTGTGCGCAGCTCCTCAATGGCTTTTACGTCCGTAGCGCCCATATAAGAGGTGGTGATGATGCGCAGCTCACCGCCGCTTTGCGCAAACTGCTGCAGCTCGTCCATGATGAGGCGCAAGCCGCTCCACTTGATAAAGGAGACCAGCATATCAATGCGGTCAGCAGAGACGATCTCTTTTTTCAGCTCCGTGTACATCTGCGGTTCATGGATAGCACCGGTAAACAGGGAACTTTGCGCAATGGAGGTCTCCGGGCGGTCAAGGTCCTTTGCGCTTTTTCCTGTAGCAAGGCGCGGGTCATTCTGCTGCAAAAGCGCAAGAAGCTGCTCTGCCCGTTGGTCAACACCGAGCGCGGCAAAGTCAGCTTCCTGTGTGGTATTCTGGATGGTAGTCACGATCTGGTTTGCCAGCTGGATCTGCGCCTCGATGCCGCCGCCGTTATCCTGCACGTTCTCAAGACCCTTCTGTACTACGTCGGTCAGATACTGCGCCAGTACCTTGGCAGCCTCCGCTGTGTCGATGGGCGCAGTGGACTTGCGGGCTTCCGGGATCTCTGCAAGCTCGCGGTTCAGCGCGTTGTTGATGACCTGTTCATACAGTCCGGGGTAGAGCATAGGTGCACTTCCTTACCGTTTTCTTTTATTATAGCGCCCGTTAGAAGAATATTCAATGATCGAGGATAAACCGCATCTGATTGAAAAAGAAGCTCTTGATCTCAGAAAATATACTGTAGCTGCATTGCTTTTATAAAAAATAATAGAGGTCGTGATAATTTGTATGATGCTACAATAAAAAGAGACTGATGCAGTGCAACAGTCTCTCGATAGCAATGGGGCTTATATAACGGGTGCTTTTTTATAAAAATCCGTAGCAGTGCCTCCCATTCCAAGAGTGGTTTTGATGCCAACTCCGCCATGGGATGCAAAAGAGAGCAACGCGTTCCAAAGTTCCAGAAGCGGCGGTGCAAGGCGCGCCTCGATGGTCACATTGCCTTGAAAGGCTGGAATGCGCGTTTCTTTCAACAGATAACGTGTGGTATGGAGATTATAATCCACAATATGAAGCCCTTGCTGTAAAGCTTGCAGTGCATCAGGATCGATAAGGGCATATTCTGGAAAGGCAGCGTTCCAATGCGCAATCAGACTTTGCAAAAGCAGAGTTTCCTGCGGGAAAATAGTATAGCGGCCGGACTGCTTGAAGGCGCAAGGCGACAGAAAAGCAATTTTGGCACGGGTTTCGCTGTGGGAACGCCCAGAACGGATCAGTTCTTCAGCGGAGACTGCCGGAGAGATGCGAACCTCTGAAACGGGGAGTGTTAATTCATGCAGAGGGATTTCCTTTGCAGATTCCAAAACGGGGAAAACTACCTGTCGAGCAGCGTCATTCAGCAGATTGACCGTCCAGATCAAAGACTGTTTTTCCGGCGAAAAACATAGAAAATGCGCAATGGGGTGTTCCCCTTGCAGATGCATCTGCTCTCCAAATTCAGAAGAAATCTGTGACATCAGCCAGCCATACAGACGATAGGACCACGACTGGGGAATCCGCACGTCATTGGGCGGAGATAAAACCAGTTGAATCTGCTGGATCATAAGATACTCACCCCGCAATATCCATAGGGATAAAGCCGACCACGAAAGCGAGCATATTTCATGGTGTGCGGGGAAATGCCATTTTCGGCATCACGCTCATGCTTGTGGTTGCGGAACATTTGTTTCATTTGTTCTGCCGTCCAGCGCAGCCCCTCTTCTTCACCCAGATAGGGGTACGCCAGCGACTTGGCAAAGAACCCGGAGCCGCCGCCCAGGATCAGGTGTGGCTGCTGCGGCAGGTTGACTGCACCGCTCGGCGGAGTGAAGTGCCTGCTATACGTCTGCTCGTAATAAGTATCAAACTGCTGAATGGCCTCCAGAAGGGACTCTTTGGTAATGCGCCCCTTCAGCACCGATTGATCCAGCGTCAGCTTGAAGCGTACCTTAGTGCCGGACGCTGCGCATTCCCGACACATGGGGATGCCGCGATTACTGCCCTTCGCAAAGGAGCCGTTCACAAGTGCATCAAATTTTCCGACAAGGACCATCTGCGCATCCGGGATGGGAAGGCTGTCGGAAACCTGAATGCCACGGAAAATGCTGTTAACGGCGTCCGAAGCGATGCTTCCATCTTTCAGAGTGTGCAGATGCAGCTGGTTGACATATTTCTCTTCTGGAAAGGTGGCCCGGCGGTTTTGTGCAAGGCTGTGTCCGGTACTGCGGTCAGCCAATACCGCACTCAGCAGCCATGCAGTACGCAGCGCACCCTTGATGCTGCTGCCGGGAATGTAGGCATGGCCCTGCGCATCACGCTGGAAAGCATGGATCTCTTTCAGCGAGTGCTCAGCATCCAGCGCATCTCCCACCTCGATCTGATAGCGCGTCAGCGTTTTCAGTTCTGCATCGGAAATGCCGCAGTCTTTGCTCAGAAATGCCCAGAGATTGGACTGCTCGCTAAGCATAAACTGTCCGTACTTGTCCACCAGATCGTGCTCGACTAGAAAGCCGAAAAATTTTTGCTCGTCCAGAAAGGAGACTTTGCCATTGCGGGTGTTGTACATGTACTCTTTTTTGGTATAGCTGCTGCCGTTGCCAACAAACAGAGGTGCCCATACATTCAGAGTAAGGTCAAAGATCTGCAGATGATCCTGCTGAATCATAATGTCACCCCCATAAAGATTGGCTTGGAATAGCGGTATACCGGATGCACATCCGACAAACCAACATCATACAAAGCACCCTGATAACGATTTTGCAGGACAGACCCTGCCGAAAGGGCATACTGCGTTTTTTTCTTCAGTGGAGTTTCCACACGATCGGATGCCATGAAGCCGCTGCGGCGCACCAGCTGGAAGGAGGCACCCTCTAATGCATGATCCAGTTCATCTGTCTGCGGCAGGCTGGTACTCAGCAGCAGATAAGGAGCATGCTCGGAAGAAAGTGCATGATACATCCACTCCGTCTGATCGTCAAAAGGTTCGTTCAGATAAATCTTGTCTACAACATGGAACTTTCCATAACCAGAGCTGACTTTGCCGCCGATGCCGGTAGCGCCCAGCCAATCCAGCAAATACTCCAGATCTTCATCCTGACCATCTTCGGTAAATCCGCAGATGAAATACAGTCCGCAGTCCGGCGCAAAACGGAACAGTCCAACCTGATACGGCATGGTATCCCCCTGCATGGGAACAGCTGCCTTGGTCTGCTCATAGTGGGTGCCAAAACTTTCCGGTTGCTCGTCAGGGGTAAAATGACCTTCATGCAGGCTTCTGGCGTAGCGGTCGAATTCCAACACAGGGATCCAGGCTAGCTTTTTTACCTTTTTACGCAGGGTGGTTTCTACCTCCTCGGTGGATTCTGACGCGGCAATGGGCTTTGGCAGGTAAAACGTTTCGCCATACCAGGGCATTGTATCGCTGAGCAGGAATTTTCCCTGCCGGACCTGCGCACAAAGCTGTTCTAAGGCTTCTTCTCCGTGCTGGACAAGGGTCTCATGGCAGAGGGCAGAAAACAGGGTATCTGCCCGCAGGGTTTCTTCGGAGGTATAAAGCGACAATGCAGAGTCGGCCCCTCCGAAATGAACAGCTGTGTCAAACTGCAGCTTAAACAGAAAATAGTTCATAACTATCCACCTCATCAAAGAGGGATTTCAGGTGGCTGAGATCCACCTGCGCGCCATAGCCTTCCAGCGCAAAATTTTTCAGGCTGACACGGCCGCTGCCGCGGGAACCATGGCCGCCCAGATAATCCATCTGCAGCAGCTTCATGCCTTTGGCCAGAAGAGAAAGATCTTCCTCGACCTGTGCCGGGTCGGTCACATCGTAAACGATGCTGACACCGAACTTTGCACCGGCGATCACACGTTCGATCTGGCGGGGATTGGCCACAGAGTTGGCACGGGAAATTGCGTTCTCGGTCTTGACCTCGGTCACACCCACATTGGAAAGCTCTTTTGCATTGGACAAAAAGGCATCCGCAAACTGCAGGCGGGAACGGCGCACCGGCTCCGAGGAACCGAACAGACGCAGAATGCGCTCGTCGTCCTTGTCGAAAGCAGGCATGTGTTCGATATCCTGACAGGTGCTGCGGGCCAGCAGGGTGCGCAGCTTGCCTTTCAGACTGCTGCCGGGTACGATGGGATAACCGGTATAGGGGTCACGCACCACCGGGCTGTCCACAGCACCAATGGCAGAAAAGGCAGAGGAACCGCCGATGTGCATACCGGTGCGCACTTCCAGATCGCACCGGATCAGAATTTTTCCATACATATGATTACCCCTCCTTGCCGCCGAAGTAGCGGTGGAAAGCGACCAGCGCTTCCATGTAGTGTGCAAAGCGGATCAGGTCCGCACGGTCGGTGGAAATGCCCTTGAGGTATTCCAGCAGATGCGATTGCGAAATAAAGTCTTTCATGGGATAAGCTTTATCTTTACCGACACTTTCTCCGGTATCGCGACCATATTCATAGGCTACCCGAACTCGCATCAGATTAATCTTTACAACACTTTCGGGCAAAAGTGCTTCTTCGGTGCGGAGATTTTCAACGTTAAAAATCTCTGTTACAAGACTCAGCAGGCCACGGATCTTGCTAGTGGTCACTTTTTTGGGCTGGCTCATGAGGCTGCGCATAATACGCTCGGCTTCGTCTACATAATCTTCCGGCACCTTTTTCGGCGTGATCTCCGGCGGCAGCTCTTTCTGCTGCCCATAGCTGCTACGGCTGTTATAGCTGCCGGAACTGCTGCGGTTTCCGTTGTAGCTGTTGCTATATCCGCTCCGGTTGTTGTTATAGCCACCGCCGCCATAGCTGCCCCGGCCATTATCATTCAATCCTGCCATCTGTGTCGCCACCCTTTCTGTTCTGATAGACATAAATATAAATTGCGGTGATGAGCTGGTGACGCTGTACAGCATCCAATGCCCAATCCATCATGCTGTGAGAGAATTGCTTGTAGGCTTTGTAATTTGCTGCGCTCTTTTTGGGCGAGAGCCGCGCCAGCAGGTAAGCGTACCGTGCAAGGTTGATGCGGTCGTTTTCGGCTTCCCGCAGCAGTGCCAGCAGGTTGTAGAGCATGGCGTTTCCATGCTCGGCGTTATCCTTGCCGAAGAAGCTTTGCAGGCAGCCGACCTTTTCGGTCAGGACCTTTGTACGGAATACATCCCACGCATAGATATGTCCCTGCTCCGGCTGTACCAGCAGATTGCCCTTTGCATCCCGGACTGCTTTGCGCTCCGGCGTAAACAGTGCCACTGCATTTTTGCCGGGCAGATGTTTAGCGGCTTCTTCCAGCGCGGCGGTTTCCTCGGCGGAAAGCCGGATGGGGTAATGGTCATCAAAGATGCCGATGCCTGCGCTGAGGGTCAGTGCTCCGCAGGAAAATGCGGTAAAATTACGCTGGATGCGCTGTGCTGCTTCCAGAACATCGTTCCATGCGCCCACAAGGAACACATCGTCGCCGCCGGCATAGACGATGCTTACATGCAAGCTGTCCAGAATGCCGTTGATGTAGCACTTGAAAAACAGTGACATCTGCCGGGAGAACGCCGAGGTGCGGGACAGGGTAACATAGTGCATCCGTTTGACCGGGTCTTTCTCGTTTTCCTGCTCGAAGCCGGAGATAAATGCGTGCCCGAGGTTGTCCACATCCATACGGCAGACCGCAATGCGGCGCACGCCCTCGGACTGCTCTGCCAGTTCTTCCATGCTATTGCTGGCGGCGTAATCGCCCACATACAGGTTGGTGCTGTAAGTAAGGCCGGTGAACGGTGCATTTTTGGTGTATACACGCGCGACCGGCTCGCCGGAAGCCAGCCGTTTGCGGGCAGAGAGCGGATCCGTCAGGGACAGATATTCGCTGTCGCCGTCCAGTGCAGGCAGCGTACAGTCATCGGCAGCCGAGGGCTGACGGCTTACCACCAGAACGCGCTTGTTCTGAATCTTGTTAGAAAGATCTACAAACATTTTGCACCAAGGGCAGAGATCATCCTTCAGGTTGGCACTGGTGCCGCACACCTTGCATTCCCGGCCATCCGGGTAAGCGGCGGTACTGTTCAGCTGCCGCAGATCCTCTGCGGTATAGCGGTGGAATTTGTGCTGTTCCAGCAGCCGGTTCACCCGGCGGAACAGCTCTTTGTAGGGGCTTTTTTCAGCGGGGGTATTGGTCAGGTCGTTGCCGGAGCAGGGTGTCCATGCGTTGGCCAGAAACAGCTGGGTGCCGAACTGCTGCTGCAGCCAGCGGTTGAACTGCCGATTCCACCGGGTCAGGGTATCGGCCACAGCGGCAGTGTTGGGCAGCAGCACATAGCAGTGTCCGCCGCCGCTGTAGATCAAGTTGGCGCGGGACACGCCGCACCCGGCCAGAAGCTCGTCCAGATAGTGCTCCATGAGCAGCTCCAGAAAGAACGACCGGCTGCGCAGGGAGCGCAGGGCGTTTTCGGTATGGACGGTATAAAGAAACTTCTGGATGCGAGAAAAATCAGCGGTATAGAGCAGAAAAGCGTCCTTCTGGCAAAAATTCTTCTCCTGCTCAAAAAGTGCCTTGCGCAGGTCGGTGATGTTGTTTGCCTGCACATATTCGCTGATGCACGCCGCAATGGCTGCGGTGGTCTTGGCGTGATCAAACAGGGAAACATCCGGGCTTTCGCCGGTAAAGGTGCTGGACGGAAAACAGCTGAACTGCGTTTCCAGCAGACCCAGCAGAGAGTTGATCCACTCCGGCTGCGGCTGCAGATCAGGCAGACACTCCTTCAACTTGCGTACAGCATCTGCATAGACGGAAGCAGAAAGCGGCTGCTGCTGCCGTGGCAGCTTCAGGCTACCGTCCTGCGGCTGGGCGGGCATCATCCAGCCGGGGTGCGCACCGTTCAGGTGGGTGAACACCGAGTCCAGCGGAAGATCCCGCCGGAAGGAACTGCTTTCGCCTTCGACCTCCCGGCGGTCTGCGGCGGCAGAAAGATCATCTGCCAGATAAACGATATAGGCCGGGGAATCGGCTGGCAGAGCCTTTGCTGCACCGCGCAGCGCGGCGGCGTGGTGGTAGCGCACACAGTCCAGCGCCGGTGCCCAGCCTGCACCGGGCAAAACGCCGTGCAAAAACTGGTAGCCCTGTTCACTGTGGCTGCCGCGCTGCCCACCGGCACGGTACACCGCTTTGCCGGTGTCGTGCAGCAGCCCGCCATAGGTGGACTGCAGGGTGAGAACGTTCAAAATACCATCTCCTTTACGGATTGTGGAACAATTGCACAATAAACGGAAAGCGTATTTGTTAATTTTGTAAGAGATGCTTGGAATTGACTTTATTATAGCACATTTTTGTCGCCATGCAAAAGCCGCAGCAGAGAAAATATCACAGCAGCTGCAATCGTTCCGTTCATAGAGGGACAGCCCACGGAAAACAAGAAGTTAAGGTTTGCAAAAGAAAAACTCCGCATCTTTTGGTGCGGAGTTTTTTGTCCCCTTACGGGGATGGTACAGCAGACCTAAGCGAAGTGACCGGCGCGACCATGTTTTCGCCCCCTTACGGGGATGGTACCAACAGCAACCGTGTCGAGTTCCGTATCAGTGTTTTCGCCCCCTTACGGGGATGGTACCCACACCTCAACGAACCACGAGCCGAGCGTTTAGTTTTCGCCCCCTTACGGGGATGGTACCAGAAATAATGAGCAACACTTTAACCAGATACCGTTTTCGCCCCCTTACGGGGATGGTACCGGGTATAGTTCAACGACCGCGCGGCATTACAAGTTTTCGCCCCCTTACGGGGATGGTACTCTGGATGCCGAGAAAGCAAGATTGTCCACCGTCGTTTTCGCCCCCTTACGGGGATAGTACGCTAAATATATCACAGAATATCGTAAAATGGAAGAGCTGAATGCCTGAAAATATTAACTTTATTGAAATAAAGTAAATCCGCGCGATAAGGACAACGATAAATCCTGAATCATTATTGTGCCGTGGAGGATAGAAAGAAAACCCTCTTTCAGGGTGAGCCATAGCGGCGGAAGCCGGCAAAGGCGAAGATGCTGCGCTTCAGGGTGCTGCCGTCCGGGTAGGTGGTCTCCTGACTCTTGCGGCGGGAGCAGGCGGCCAGCGTGGGGATGCCCGCGGCTTCCAGACGCTGAACCACCCGGTACACAAAGGTGCACTCGCCCTGACAGAGCACGGCATCCGGGCTAAGGTGCAGGATGTGGTCGGCATATACCGCGGCAAGGGAGTCCAGCACGGCCTCGTTGGTGGCGGGGTCAATGGCAGGAAAGGCAAGGTCGATCACCTTGCCGTAGACCTGCGCCGCAGCTTTTTGCTCGGCACTCCACTGAGTGGACGGATGATTGGTAAAGTTGATGAACATAGGGCATTCCTCCTTGACATTGCCAAGAGAAAAAGCCCATGGAATGCGGATAGTTAAGCAAGAAACTTGAAATTACTTTTCTTGATTTGGTTTGCCCCCTTACGGGGATTGTACAAAGAAATGAAGAACCTTGCTAGGTCCACAAAGGCTTTCGCCCCCTTACGGGGATTGTACTTACAGCACAGCAGGTTCCAGCGGCGATTACAGGTTTTCGCCCCCTTGCGGGGATCGTACGACGAGCTGAACCCTGACTTATGTCCTGATGTAGTTTTCGCCCCCTTGCGGGGATGGTATAGCGTACACCCATCTGGACAGCGGCCTGCTGACGTTTTCGCCCCCCTTGCGGGGATGGTATTCTAATTAACAACGAGTTTGTCAAATCAGCCGAGTTTTCGCCCCCTTACGGGGATCGTACAAACATTGTAGTGTATTTCCATAACCTTAAATTGTTTTCGCCCCCTTACGGGGATTGTATCATGAACAACAGCAAGAAAAGGCATGACGGCGGGTTTTCGCCCCCTTGCGGGGATTGCACTAAGATTGTAAATGCGATTGAGAAGGCGATGACGCTTTCGCCCCCTTACGGGGATTGTACTGCTTATTAAGTTCAAGGCGCTGGAAAAGTATTGTTTTCGCCCCCTTACGGGGATTGTACATGATGGTGCACGGCAAATTGAGAACGGCTGAAGTTTTCGTCCCCTTGTGGGGATTGTACCCTAAATATATCACAAAACACCGCAAAACTGAAGAGTCGGATGGCTGGAAAATATTCACTTTATTACAATAATGTGCTTTTGTGCTGAAAAGAACAGGCACAAATTCGTTTGGCCTGCCTTGTGCGCGGGGCGGTTTCATGGTATGATGCAGATAGTGGATCTTATAAAAAGGAGTGTTGCCCTGTGCTGAAGACGTATATCACCACCGTGCCTTTGCAGGGAAAGCTGGACCCCATGCTGTACCAGCGGGATCATGCAGCCCCGCCTACGGCTACCTGTTTTCCCATCGTGCAGGTGATGCGGGACACCCTTGAACCCGGGGACACGGTGCAGCTGTTGGCCATCCGGCAGGAAAATGCCGATACCGCCCGCAATTATCAGCGCCTGCTGGAAGAACTGACGCAGCTGGGCATTGCGGAACATCAGGTGCGGCAGATCCACCTGCCGGAGGATCAGCGCCCGGAAACACTGATCGGCCTGTGCCGGGATCTGGTGGATGCCCTGCCGCAGGTCACCCGGGTGTATGCCTGCATCACTTACGGATCCAAGAGCATCCCGGTGGTCACGCTGACGGCATTGACCTGCGCCGAAGCCACCCACACCGAGCTGGAAGTAGGCGGTGTGTATTATGGTGAGGTCAAGCGGGAAAACGGGCGGGTGCTCAGCGCGCGGCTTTACGATATGGCGGCACTGTATCAGCTTTCCGGGCTGGTGGGCACCATGCGCGACAGCAGGACCGCCGAACAAGTGTTCCATCAGCTGATCTGGATGAACGAGCGCCGGGAGGACTGAGCAGCGATGAATGATGTGAAAACATGGGCGGACATTGATGCTTCGCCGCTGCTGCAGCTGCCGCCGGAACAGCGCAAAAAGCTGCACGATGCCAATGATGAACGGTTCCGCAGGTTCTGGGCGGAATGCTTTCTGACCACACAGGCTTCCGGAAGGGGAGAGGAGGCATGGAACAGCGCGGATTTCTGCAAGGCGTTTCTGGATGCGTTTGATCTTTGGGAACCGAAACCCGGGCAGACCTTCAGTATGTATCTGCGCACCGCTGTCCGTCATGCACAGTCACACGACCAGCAGCAGGAAGAAATGGCTGTGATGGGTTTCGGACGCGAGACGAACCGCAAGATCAAAAAAGCGCTGGAGTACATGGAAAAGAACGGAATTACAGAGAGTATGCTCTGTCGTGACCCGGAAAAAGAACAGGTGATCGCCGATATTGTCGGGGTGGGTGTAAAGACCCTGCGGGAAGCACTGCGCAATAAGCAGTCGGTGCTCAGTCTGGACGACACTGGCGGAGAGGATTCGGCGCTGGGCGACCGGGTGGCCTCCCAAGAAAAAAGCGTGGAAGAGCAGGTGGAGCAGAGCCGGGAAATGCTGGCATGGCTGCACCGCGGCATAGGGCTGATGAACCTGCAGCAGAAGGAAAAATACGGTAAGACAGCTGGCCCGTTGTGGAGCAGCGTGCTGATGGGCTTTCTGCGCAACAACGACGCGCTGGACCCGGCAGAGGATGCGCCCGCGCGGCTGGCAAACTGCGATGATCTGCGTCCGCTGGAACAGGACAACTGCCTGTGGGACATCCTGCTGCTGCACCGGTATGTGGAGTTTACAGTTCAGCCGCCCTATGCACCCAAGGCGCTGGAATGCGCCGCCGTCCATGCGCTGCTGGAGCCGGGGCGCAACCCGGCGCAGGATAAGACCGTGGCGGAGTTTCTCGGTGTGAGCAAAGCGGCTGTATCGCAGCGGCGCAAAACATGGCAGCAGAGGCTGATGCAGATGCAGGCAGAACAGGAGAAGGTATAAGATGAAACGCAGTGTATTGCTTTTATATATGAGCCCCTTCGGCAAAAATCCGAACATTCATACCCAGACCAACGAAGCGGCGGTTTTGGAGCTGAAAAAGCACAAGGAAGGGCCGGACTGCATTCTGGCGCTGTGCAGTGAGCTGGTGCGTACCAGCCCTACCGTGCATCTGCCGGACGGGAAAACCTGCACCACCGTGGAGTATTTCCGGGATGTATTCCTGCCTTCGGCGGGCATTCCGACAGAGCGGCTTGTGGTGATCCCGGTACCGGACAGCATGGACGACAAGGCACAGTTCCGGGCGATCTCTCTGTTACTGGGAAAAATTGAAGCGGAAGATACCCTCTCCATTGATCTTTCCGGCGGCATGCGGGACACGGCGATGCTTCTGGTAACGGCAGCTCGCTGTATGCGCGACCTGCGCAGTGTGGAGACCCGCAGGGTGATCTACTCCGAACTGCTTCCGGATGGCACTTCCCGCATCCATGACAGCAGTCAGCTGTACAGCCTGTTCGACCTCATCACGGCCATGGACGAGTTCTTTTCCACCGGTACTGCACAGAAGCTGAAAGGCTACCTGTGGAGCGAGGGCGAGAGCGACCCTGCTCTGCACACTTTGCTGGCCCGGATCAACCAGTTCTCGGATGATCTGGCGCTGTGCCGGGTGCAGGCGCTGAATGAAGACCTGAGCCAGATCGCGCAGGCACTGCAGGCACCGCCCAAAGAGAGCAAAAATCTGACCAGCCTGTTCTTCCACCTGCTGAATGACCGCTTCCGCACAGAATTTGAAGGTCTGCTGGCTTCCCCCAAAAACAATCTTCCTGCGCTGGTAAGCTGGTGTGCAGAACACGGTATGTACCAGCAGGCACTGACATTGCTGTGCGAGCAGATGCCGGCCTATGTCTGCCGTCATCTTTTTGTGCAGCCCACAGAAACTGGCTGGGCATATCTGGCAGCACAGAATCAGAATAAGGGCAAGGCATGGGTATATCCGCTGTTCCACTTCCATTTCTGCCGCCTGACTTTGATGCAAAAGGAGTATCCCTATACAACGGATCTGCGCCTGACCCACAGCAAAGATGATGCAGACGGCAATATGTTGTTTGGCGTGGCAAATTCGAAAGAAATGCACGCCTATATGGATACGATCCTCGCTTCCGGTCAGCTGGTGATCGACCCGGAGGTCCGGTGGCAGATCGAGGATGCGGCACTGTTCTACCAGCGCGTGATGCAGTACCGTAACCAGATCAACCATGCCAGTGATACGGCTTTTGGTCTGCAGAGCGACCGTATTCTTCCGTTGGACACAGCCCACATTGAGCAGACCCTGCAGGACGTGGCCGATTATCTGCAGGAGATCCGCCCCATGAAGCCGGATGCTCCGCAAGGTGTCAAGGCGCTGCCTGTTACAAAGACGATTCCGGCAGGCGCAGCTTTCAACCTGTAAAATAGAATATAAGAAAAAGCAAAGCACCTCCGCTGCTGGCAAACGCCAGTGGCAGAGGTGCTTTTTTGTCCCCTTGCGGGGATAAATTGCAATTCAATCAACCTGAGCCAGAAGCCTATGCGCGGCGGGTTTCCGTCCCCTTGCGGGGATAAGTTACAATGGGAACAAGCTGGATGTGGCAGTGGATACGCACGAGTTTCCGTCCCCTTGCGGGGATAAATTGTAATGTCATGGAGCAGGCTTCTGGGCGGATTGACCGGCTGTTTCCGTCCCCTCGCAGGGATAAATTGCAATATTAAGCCGAAGCAAGCCAAAGACAGCGAAACACAGGTTTCCGTCCCCTTGCGGGGAAAACCCTCTCAGTCACGGCTTACGCCGTGCCAGCTCCCCCGAAAGGGGGAGCTTAACATCGGGGTAAACGGCAGCTGGAAAAGCTCTCCCTTCGGGAGAGCTGGCGCGCAGCGCCTGAGAGGGTTTTGCGGGGATAAATTGCAAGATGGGCATCGACTATAAGTTCAACGACTTCATTCAATTTCCACCCCCTCGCGGGGATAAGTTGCAGTCTACTAATGGAGTGTATCCAACTTTCGCTATTTGGTTTCCGTCCCCTTGCGGGGATAAATTGCAATTTGTTCCATTATGTAAACCCTACGCAAATCACATGGTTTCCGTCCCCTTGCGGGGATAAGTTGAAATCCGTCACTACTTCAGCATTTGTCGGGCTGATTTGTTTTCGTCCCCTTATGGAGGATAACTTTACTATACCACACATTGAGCCAAAAGAAAAGAACCATCCACAGGAGAAGCACGGATGGAGTAGAAAAGATAAGCCATAAAGATCACCTCGATTCGGCAGAAGCGGTGGATGCGGCGTCAAAGCCCTGAATGGGCAGGCCGAGGAAGTATTCCTCGATGCGGTCCCAGAGCTGCTCGCTGGAAAAGCCGCTGGTGAACAGCCAGCTCATCAGCCGCACAGCATCGGTGTGGCGCTGGGCAATGCGCTCCAGTAGGTGGTTGCGGTAAAAGCCGCGGTCAGCCAGTTCCAGGGTCTGGGTCTGGTTGATATAGAGGTACAGGCGGCTGTTGGAGCCGCCCAGCAGGGCAAAGTGGAGCAGGTCCAGCTCTTCCAGCACACCCAGAGCCGGGGTCAGACGCTCGCTGCTCTGCACAGAATCGTTCACCGGCAGATAGCGGCAGGTCTCGCCGCTGTGCAGAACAGCAAAGCTCTGCTCCAGCCAGTGGAAAAACTCGCTGATGAACGGGTCCACGATGCTGTACTCTGCGCCTTCCTGCGTGGTGCCGCGGCGCAGCACACGGGTGCGCTGCAGGCGGGGCGAATGCTGCTGCCAGGACTGCACGGCCGCCAGCACCACGCGCACCGCACTGGTGGCACGGGTGCTGCTCAGACCCGTGGCCTGCGCCAGCCGGGCAGCGGCATCCCGGTCGTAGAGATACTGGCCGCTGCGGGCAGCCTCGAAGAAGATCTCCTTCAGGGCGCGCAGCAGTACGGAAAAACGGGCATCCGCATTGGCGTGCCACTCCAACGTCAGCTGCATGGCGGGGGTCAGGTGCAGCTGGGCATTCAGCGGCAGCTTGTCGCTGTGGGTGTACAGCAGATACTTGAACTGCGGGAAGGAAAAATCGTTCTGCCAGCGGCTGCTCCACAGGCGGGCAAGGTCTACGTCGTAGACCCCGGCAGCCTCATCCTGCAGGGTGGCAGCACCGGTACAGATGCAGTTGACTGCGGCGGCATCGGCGCTGCTGAGCAGAAAATACCCGTGGATGAACAGAGGAGAGGGCCGCATGATGAAGGGCGCATAGCCGCGTGCTTCGCTGTCCTTCTGGATCAGCAGCATGGCGGTCTTGACCTTGGCCAGCGGGTCCTGCTGGTGCTCGCCGTTAGGGCTGGCAAAGATGTAGGCGAAGCTCTCGGCATCCACCAGAAGCTCGTTGCGGTGCTTGGTGGCAGTGGCCGGCTGGCTGGCGCGGTGCTGGCGGTACAGCTGCAGCACCTTGCGCATCACCTGCACCAGCTGCCAGGGCTGAATGCTGGAAAGGCCGTGCAGGCGGTTGATGTGCTTGAAGTCGTTGGCCATGTGCTCGTACACGGCACGGCCATGGATCTCCGGGTCACGGGCGGCGCGACCGATCTCCTGCGTGTAATCACACAGGTTACCGGTGGGGGCAAAGTGCAGCACAAGGGCAATGTCCGGGATGTCGATGCCCATGCCAAAGGCTTTGGTGGCCAGCATGATCCGGCGCTTGCCGCTGCGGAAATCCTCCAGATCCTCCGCTTTGGCCTCGCCGGAAAGCTGCGCGTGGTAACGGGTCACAGCATTGCCCAGACGCTGTGCAAGGCAATGGGTGTAGAAGCGCTCCAGCAGACTGACGGTGGGAAAGTAGACCAGGGTCTTCTGCCCCTGCTCCAGTGCGGCGGTGATCTGCCCGGTCAGAGCCTGGAACTTGTCCAGCTCGTACTCCCGGCGGCCGGTCACGCGTGGCACCTCCCGGATGCACAGCTCGATGTTGCGGCGGCGCACGCAGCCCAGATAAACGATGGGGTCCGGCGACATGTGCAGGCTGCGCAGGGTCTCGCGGTACATGTCCTCCTCGCCGCCATAGGTGGCCGTGGCCGTAAAGGTGGCGGTGACAAAGGCATGCTGGTGCGGGCCGTTCAGCTGCTGTTTGCGCAGCTTGTTCACGTAGTCACCCAGAAACCAGTAGTCCGGGCGGAACTGCTTGCCCCAAGTGGTCACAATATGGGCCTCGTCCACGATCAGCAGGCCGATGGCACGGTCACCGATCAGATCGGAGATATCGCTGCGGCTCAGCAGGGACTCCGGCGAAAGATACAGGATGTCGCAGCGGCCTTCCTGCACCTCCTGCGCAATGGTCTTTTTGACCATGGGCGGGATGTCGGAGTTGATGGTGCGGGCCTTGGCGTAGCGGTGCTTCTCCATGCCCTGCACCTGATCGTTCATCAGGCCGATCAGCGGCGAGATCACCAGCGTGACCATCCCGTACTTCTCGGCAAGGTCGATCGCCGGGATCTGGAACATCACGCTCTTGCCCGCACCGGTGGAGGCAATCACGAACAGGTCGCGGTAAGTCTGCCCCGCGCGGCAAAGCTCTGCCTGCTGGATGAGGTCATCGATGATGTCCTCTTGGGTGATGGTGCGCAGCTTCTTCTCGCCGCGATGCAGAGCGTCCAGGTCGTAGACATCCAGCGGGAGAAAGTCCGGGTAACCCCAGTGCTGCTGCAGAAGGGTGCGCGCCTCCGGGCAGACGGGGCGCTCCGGCTGCATCGTCTGCGCATGCGCTCTGGAAAGCTGACCCGGAAAAGCGCCAGCCAGCGCCGCAAGGCTGTCGGCAAGATCAGCCTCATCGCCGATGAAGCTGTCGGCTGAAACGCAGAGCGTTTTGCCGCGGCACAGCTGCTGCACGAGACAGAAATAATCGGCTTCCCCGGTAAGCGCAAAGGCAGAGCTGCTGGCGGCGGTTTCGGGAACCGTATGCGGTGCTGCACCAAACGATACGCGCTCGACCTGCGGGTACTGACGCAGAAGAGCGTCCAAAGGAATGCAGCAGGCGATGCCTTCCTCCGTATGCAGCAGGTTGGAGTAGACCCGCAGGCAGGGCTCAATGCCGGGCAGCGGAGCATCCTGCGGCGTTTCCGGGTCAAAGTGGCTCAGAAGGCCGGACTGCATCTCCGGCGTAAGCGTCACAGACACAGGGAGCAGCGTGCGGTAGCAGGTGTTCTGCACCAGAATGATGTGCGGGAACTCCTGCGCAAGGGTATCGGCATGCAGGGCAAACTCCTCTGCGGTGATCACACAGGGGTTCTGCTGCAGCAGACTGCTCAGGTAGCGGGACAGGCGCTGCTGCAGCAAAGCATCCAGAGAAGGACGCGGAAGACCGGCGTCCTCCGAAGAAAAACCCCACAAGACAAACAGAGTATCCTCAGCAGCATGGGCGGAAAGATAAGAACAAAGCAATGTATTCATGGCAAAATCCTCCATCAGGTCAAAAAATCAGGCAGCAAAAAGGGTGGATGAGGAGCGGCGCTTCAGCATCTCCCGCAGGTGGCGCTCGGCACGCACCTGAATCTGGCGGATACGTTCCCGCGTGACGCCCAGCTGCGCACCGATCTCGTCCAGTGTACGGCAGCGGTCATCCGGGATACCGTAGCGCAGCCGGAGAACAGTGGACTCGCGTTCGGGAAGCTGAGAAAGAAGCAACCGGACTTCCTGAACGGTCTCGTTCTCGCTCACAGTGTCCACAGGATCGGGGCTGACGTCATCCGCCAGAAGCTCCGCAAGCTCGGTGTCGTGGCTCTCGCCGACCATAAGGTTCAGGCTGGTAACGTTGAGGTAAACGAGCATGTCGCTCAGGTAGCGGCGCGCCTGCTCCACTGTGCAGGAGTGACCGCTGCTGGCTTCAGCCTCGGCAATGGCATGCCAGAGATCCGGACCATCTAGCTGCATACAGGTAGTGCAGACGACACGCACCCGGCAGAGCGTGTCAAAATAGTGTACCGGGATGCGTACCGTAAGGCCGGTGTTAATGGCTTCGCGCAGGATGGACTGGCGGATCCAGTAAGCGGCGTAGGTCAGGAAGCTGTAGCCCTGCAGCGCATCGAACCGCTGGACCGCAGTAAACAGTCCCAGAATGCCGTTCTGGAAGTTGTCCTCCTCGGTCAGGCAGCTATGGGCGAGCAGTTGCGGAACTCTGCGGGCCATCAGGTGGACAAAACCGGCGGTCTTGCGCACGAGGATCTCCTTGGCGCTCTCATCACCCTGCTGTGCCAATACGCAGAGCTGCTCGTTGGTCATAGACCAAAGCTGCTTGGAGGTAAAGTCGCTGCGGCAGAAAGAAGTGGCCTTTCTGCTGCTGGGTATAGCGGCGCTGGTATCCACTAGGATGCCGAGCCCCGCCAGCTCGGCCAGCAGATGCTCCTGTTCCTGCTGAGAACAGGAACCAAACAGCGCATCAAAGCCTTGCGCAGACAGGTGATTGCCGTTCGTCAGCATCGGGCGTACACGATTCAAAACTGCATTATAATCCATGGTAAAACCCCGCTTTCACTTCCAACTGTAAGTGTCTTCGCTTAGTAGAAGCCCATGGATGCAGTAGAGTTAAGTCTTTTGAGAAAAAATTTATGGTTATTTTTTGGAAACGTCAGTCAAATAAAAAATCAATGAGTTCTCTTATAAAGGTATAGAATTAAGAAACAAGGTCAGAAAACCTTGCCAAAGAAACAAACTATACAGAGCTTTTTGCGTATGATATAATAAAATTATAAATCTTAATTGGGAATATCGTTTTAGGAGGCCATCATGGAGCTATCAAAAGCAACCAGTGTCAATAGCCGTGCAGAGGAGCTGTTTGTACAGCTTTTCTGTGAGGCTTTTGGGCCTGAGAAAACCGAAAATTTGCAGGTCCAGTACCCCTGCGTGGACATCTATGGTCGGCACCGCTATATCGATTTTGCGCTGGAATCGCCTGAATCCAAAATTGCAATCGAGATTGACGGTGAGACCTACCACAACCCTAGCAAGGTGTCCGAAAATAAATACGCTGATGACCTCCTGAAACAGAACAGCCTGATCTATGACAACTGGAAGGTCTACCGTTGGATCTACAGCCAGTTGGAAAAGCAACCGGAAAAGGTCAAGGACGAGCTGATTACTTTCTTGGGCACCAGCCCCATGTTCAAGGCATTTGAAGCAGACCTGCCGGTGCAGATGGGACAGACGATAGAGTTGCGAGATTACCAGCAGGAAGCCATCGACAATCTGAAGAAGATGCGTGAGGATGGTAAAACTATCGCGCTGCTGTACCATGCAACCGGTGTCGGAAAAACAATCACAGCCGCCACAGATGCAAAAGCTGTGGGCGGACGAACGCTGTTTCTGGTCAACGCCCTGAAGCTGGCATCTCAGGCAAAAGAGACTTTCGCCAAGGTTTGGCCGGAAGCGACCTTGGGAGAGTACACCGGAAGCCAGAAGGATATGACCCAAACGGTCATTTTTGCAACGGTACAGAGCATTTCCAAAGATCTGGAAAAGTTCTCGCCTACGGATTTTGACTACCTGATCGTGGATGAATGCCACCATGCTGCGGCCAATACCTACCAGAAGATCTTCACCTACTTCCATCCGAAGTTTATTTTGGGGCTGACCGCTACCCCGGAACGCAGCGATGGCGAAGATATGCTGGAACTGTTCCAGAATGTCGCCCACAAAATGGATCTTAAAATTGCCGTAGAGCGTGGCGTACTGGTGCCGATTCGCTGCATCCGGGTCAAGACCAACATCGACCTGACCGATGTGCGGATCAACGGCATCAAATACAATTCGCAGGATCTGGAAAGCAAGCTGTTCATCCCGGAACGCAATCAGTTGATCGTTGACACCTATCTAAAGTACGTCAACGGCAAAAAGACAGTAATCTTCTGTGCCAGCGTAGACCATGCGGCCGAAATTGCAAAGTTGCTGCGGGACAACGGTGTGAAGGCGGAAGCAGTTTCCGGGCGGGATCGTGTTGAGGTTCGGGAAAAAATCCTGAAGGACTATGAAACCGGCTCGACCAATGTTCTTTGCGCCTGTGACCTTCTGAACGAAGGCTGGGACAGCCCGCATACAACGGTGCTGTTCATGGCACGCCCGACCATGTCCAAAACGATCTATTTGCAGCAACTTGGCCGTGGCACACGCCGCTGCCCGGGCAAAGAGGATCTGCTGGTGATTGACTTTGTGGACAACGCCAATATGTTCAATATGCCCTACAGTCTGCATCGGGTGCTGGATATTTCAAAATATCAGCCCATGGCGTATGTGCTGGCACCGAAGAACAAGCGCAAGCTAGATCAGGATATGCTGTTTCAGGGCGAAAAGCCGGAGGCATGGCTGGATGTGCCAATTGATGTGTCCGACTATGAGATCATCGACCTTTTCAACTGGCAGAACAGCGTCAAGGATATGATCTCGCAGATTGAGTTCGTCCGGATGGTGGATGTGCAGTCCGAGACGGTGGAGCGCTACATTAAGGACGGAAAAGTCAAACCGGACCTTTCGATTCCCTTTGGTGATAAGCGGATGTTCCACTATTTCCGGGAGGGAAGTATCCACAATATTGCGAAACAATATGGCTGGGATCTCATCACGCCGCAGAATATGGCGGACAAGTTTATGAAGTTTATTGAAACGATGGACATGAGCTATTCCTACAAGCCGGTGCTGCTCAAAGCAATCTATGAGTACATGGACAGCAGCGGCAGAGTTGCCCTGCCGGATGTGGTGGACTACTTTATTGACTTTTATGAGGACCGCAAGGCACATGGGATGATCGCAGAGAAATCCACCAGCATTTATCAGAAGGGCGGCTATACCCGGAAAGATGTGGAGAAGAACATCCTCTCCAACCCCTTCAAGCGCTTTGAGGATATGCGATTCCTGATGCGCTGCAAAGACGTGGAGACTATCGAGGTGAACCCGATCATCTTCCGCAAGCTCACACGGGAAGATTGGTTGCATATTGTGGATGTCTGCGATAAGAGCCTTGAAAAATATTATTTGCGGCTCAAAAAATGATATGAACGCCGATGATTGACTGCGGGTGACGTGCATGATGAAAATAGTGAGAAATATGATCCGGTGTAAAAAGTGCAGGGATGTTATTGAAAGCTGCACTGTACATGATTTCAAATTTTGTTCTTGCGGATCGTGTGCAGTCGATGGCGGGCATGAGTATCTCCGTAGGTGTGGAAACTCGGAAGACTGGGAAGAATTATCTGAAACGCAAAGTGTAGATGATTGAAAATTAAGCTGAACATGATCTTTGAAGCAGAAGTTCAGCGGCAAGCAAAAAGCTCTTGGCCTCTATATTAAAGGTCAAGAGCTTTTTGCAAAGATGATGCTGTAAAGAAGTAAAACAGTGAAAGCGATAAGAACAGGTGGTCAATTACTTTGCATTTTTTGCATGCGTTGCGCTAACCAGTGATTGAGAAGGCGTTAATGGAGCAAGCCATACTTTGCCAGTTCCCTTATAAACATTTACCAGACCCTCACCGGATGCGGCAGAACCAAGCAAGGTTTTTCCGGAACGTTCAACCGTAAAGCTGAGACTGCCGGACCAGCAAATCGCAAAGCTGCCATCAATTTTTAAAACGTCGTCTTGAAGGTCGATTTCTACGATTTCCGAACGGGGAACATTACTTTCCAGTACACATACACCATTGCCAGCAAGCCGTAGATTGAAGAGTCCTTCATTTCCGAGTGCTGCAGAAGAAAGCGAGGAGCGTGCCTGAACCTCGTGCTTGACAGTGGATTCACAAGCCAGGAACATGCCGTCTTCCATTACAAGACCGCCTGTCCAGTCACCGACATTTTCGGTCAGAAGATATTTATAGGTGGGTTCGGTCACGAGCACACCCGTTCCGACGTACTCCGGCTTGATTGCGCTTTCTTTTGTGACGGAACTTTTTACCATTTTGCCTAAGAAGTCGCCAACACCCTTCAATCCGGTGGTTGCTTGCACGTTGCCAACAATGTACTGCATTGCGCCCGCTTGGAGAACAAGCCCAACTTTTCCGTTGAGATTGGCAATGGCCTGTTTCCGTTTGACATTCATCTGGCTCATATAGTATTCTTCCATTGCATTGCAAGGCGCTACGGAGAAATCGACATTGTGCTCAACAATGGAGAAGATACCCTTCTGTTCGGTGACGATGTGACTTGTCTGATTTGCCAGATTGTTGATTTTAAACATAAGCAAAATACCCCATTTCAAAGCAGATCTCGCATTTTTGTATGCAAGATTTGGTATCCGTAAAAATGCTTAGATAAGTAGTCACAGTACAACTGAATAACTCCTTAAAATTCAGTGTATCATACGTCAACTGAAAATACTATCATCAAACCACACAAAGCATTTGAGACTTTTTTGGCGAGGGGAGAGTATAGGAGTTGAAAGTTTGGCCAGTGAGAATATAAAAAACAGGTTACTGATGCAAGTCGAAAAACTACCGTTTGTAGCAGATCTGTAGCAAATTGAGCCTATTTAACGAATCATCGTTCTAAAAACCGAAAAGTCATCATGCATCACACGCAGGGGGTCTGGGGTTCGAGTCCCTAATTCTCCACCATACAGTTCGTACTCGAACCCGATTCTTTATGAAAAAGGGTTCGGGTACGTTTTTTGTTTATCGGAAGTTTGCGTTTGCGACAGCAACAAACACCCCAGTGGGGTGTTTGAGCAACAGAATAGGCTACCAGGAAATCCCAAGTCGTATGACGTGGAATTTTTTGTTTCGATCAAGGACTCGAATGGCATCCACGTAAAAAATCCATAGCAAATGAGCCGGGAGCCTTCTGTAGATCAGAGGCTTCCGGCTCACTGCATATTCATGATAAAAGCAAAATTCCTGCCACCAGTACCATGTTGCAGGCAAAAAAAACAGCGCGGGCAGTGCATCCACAAGGGCCGGCGAAAGAGTGAAATCGTCCGGGACAGGATCGTTTTGATTCATGTGATCGACCTTTGCATTTCTCCACGCAGCGCCGGAGAGACCTTTCTTGCTGAATTTCTGAAAAAAGAGCAGCGCTTTTGCGCAAGATCGTCAATGCGTTCTGCAGCAGGTCACGGGTCAATATCCAGCTCACGCAGAAGCAGCCGGAGGGCGGGCGAGATGTTCTCGCGGTTCCATACGGCCCAAGCGGGAACGGTATCGTTTTCCAGCGGGATAAAGGTGAGGTTTTTGTTGGCGGGCAGCTGAGCCAGCACCGGTTCGGCAAGGATGGTATAGCCGCCGTAGAAAGCCAGCTGCAACATCAACTCCTCCATGGAATACGCAAATTTGATGTTCTGCGGGTCGCTGCCGTGGCGGGTGAGGACTTGCGCAAACTGGTTCCACAGCTCCCGATCCATGGCGGGTACATAATATTGTTCGCTGGCAAGCTGGCTGCGGTGCAGGGACGCATAGCTGGACAGGTGGCTCTGGCGGTTGAGCACTACGTACTGGCGCAGCTGGCCTACTTGAGCACGCAGCAGGGAGGAGGCATCCTCCAGCGGGACCAGCTCCAGCTGCAGGGCAAAGTCCAGCTTTTTCTGCTGCAGACGTTTTTTCAGGGTGGGAAAATCCCCAAGATGAAAGTGCAGCGGAATGGCAGGGTGCTGCTCCTTGAACAGCAGCAGCTTTTCCAGAATGGGCAGGTTTTCCATGCCGCTCATCATGCCGATCTCAAGCGGGGTGCTGCACTCGGCAGCAGCGGCGCGGGTGCGGCGGGCGGCATCTTCCGCAAGGTCGGTGATGCGCACCGCATACTCGTAGAATACCTGCCCGGCACTGGTAAGCGCCACCGAGTGCCGTGTGCGCTGGAACAGCTCGGTTTCAAGTTCTTCTTCTAGCAGCTTGATCTGCTGGCTGACCGCCGTTTGGGAAACATAGTGCTGCTGTGCCGCTTTGGAAAAGCTCAAATTCTGTGCCACCGCAATAAAATAGCGCATCTGCTGCAGGGTCATGACCGGCTCCTTTTTCTCTTAAAAAATTGCTTATAACTTTTACTTCTAATTATAAGAAGAAAGCAATATTTTTCAAGTGCGAGATATTGTGATAGAATTAACAATCGAAAGGGGCACACGACCCCGCACATTGAGAAGAAAGAGAAAAACGAAAGGAACCACCAAGATGAAAAAGATCTCGCGCAAAAGCTTTCTGAAGCTGGCTTCTGCTGCTGCCATGAGCGGCATCACCGCCGGTGCACTGGCTGCCTGCAATGCTGCTTCCGGCAGCACGGCTGCATCTTCTGCCGCTGCAAAGTACACCCCGGGTACCTACACTGCCACGGCCAAGGGCATGAGCGATATCACCATGACCGCCACCTTCAGCGAGACAGCCATTACCGACATCCAGCTGGATCTGTCCGGTGAGACCGACTCCATTGGTCAGGCCGCAAAGGATGACCTGATCAAGCAGCTGCTGGAAGCCCAGAACAGCACCATCGACGGCGTGTCCGGTGCAACCATTACCAGCGATGCTGTGAAGCAGTGCATGAACGACTGCATCACACAGGCTATGGGAGGCACTGCAGTGTCTGCCCCGGAAGCTTCTGAGCAGGCTTCCAGCTGGCGCACCGCCCCGGAAGCCATCCCGGACAGTGAGATCACCAAGACCTATGATGTTGACGTTGCCATCATCGGTATGGGCTATGCCGGCCTGAGCTGCTACCGTGAGCTGGCCGAAGAGGGCAAGAACGTTCTGGTGCTGGAAGCCATGCCCCGCGAGAGCTGGTGGACGGTCGGCCACGATATCGGCCACATCAACTCGGACTACCTGCTGAGCCACGGTGTGCCCAAGGTGGACGAAGTGGAGTTTGTGAACAACTGGATGATGCAGACCCACGGCAAGGCAAACACCGCACTGGTGATGAAGTTTGCCAAGAACAGCGGCAGCACTGTGGACTGGTGGCTGGACAAGATCAACCCGGACACGCTGGCTAAGACCCGCATCCAGTTCTGGCCGGACAACGAGTACACCGTGCACCAGCTGAACAACGGCATGCACTACTACACCGGCACGCTGGAATGGTGGGAGAACTACTGGGAGAACCCCGCCAGCGGCGAGAAGAACAACAACACCGCCGGTCAGCTGGAGCTGAAGGACCTGAGCTGGGACAACTACAATTATGTGGAGGAGAATTTCTCTGACAATGCCACCGCTCTGTTTGGCACCAAGGGTGTGCAGCTGGTAATTGACGGTGCAAAGGTCACCGGCGTGATCGCACAGGACGGCGACGGCAATTACCTCAAGATCAACGCTAAGAATGGCGTTGTGCTGGCAGGCGGCGGCTTTGGCGGCAACAAGGAAATGATGGACGATCTGCTGCCGGACATCAAGCGTCTGTTCACCAAGGATGAGGACTTCTTTGCTCCCTTTGGCCGTGACGGCTCCACTATCCAGATGGGTGTGTGGGCAGGCGGCCGTCTGGAGGGCGACATCTCCACCATGAACTTCGACTCCATGACCGTGCCCGACTATCTGCCCGGCCCCCTGTGGGTGGACGAGAATGGCCAGCGCTTCCAGAACGAAGCCTTTGCCGGCCCGGAGATCAACGGCTTCTTCATGGCACGTGCAAAGCGCGGCAATATCACCTCCATCTACGACAGCACCTATGAGACCCAGATCCTGCGCGGCTTCCCCGGCCATCAGGCATTCGAGTACGACATGCCCGCTGTGGTGGAAGCCATGAAGGGCAACTTTGAGGCCGCAAAGGCTGCTGGTGCCGAGGGCGCCAACGGCTGGTACTGCGCCGACACCATCGAGCAGCTGGCCGAGTACATCGGTGTGGAGCCTGCAGCCCTTTCCGCTACTGTGGAGCAGTACAATAAGGTTTGCGCCGAGGGCTACGACAGCGATTTTGCCAAGGACCCGCACTTCCTGAATGCAGTTGCAAAGGCTCCCTTCTACGCCCATGTCACCACCCCGAGTCTGGGCTTTGCACTGGTGACCACCGGCGGCTTTGTGACCACCAATGACCAGCAGGTGCTGAACGAGGATTATCAGCCCATCGAGGGCCTGTACGCTTCCGGCAACACCTGCGGTATGCGCTTTGGTCCCGAGTATATCACCCCGATCCCCGGCGTGAGCATTGGTATGTGCCTGACTCTGGGCCGCGAGCTGGGCAAGTATCTGGCTGCAAAGTAAGCGGCTGCCTTCGTCAAAGCCTGATCGGCTGCAGTAAAGCCCCATAAGCAATAAAAGATCCCGTCCACTTCTGGGTGAACGGGATCTTTTTTGCCTATCAGACAGGAAAAAGCGGCTCAGAGGTCGTTTTTCTCCTGCCCCAGATTGTCGGATTCCAGGACGACACAAACTATGTTGCCATTGGCGGCGTAACGCCGGAGAACATCCCGGAGTTCCGCAAGGCGGGCTGCCTTGGCGTGGGCCTTGCCAGCAGCCTGATGCCGAAGGACAAGGCCGCCGCCCGCGACTGGGATGCCTGCGCGGAATACGTGCACATGCTGCTTACAAAAGCCAAAGGCGAATAAACCGCAGAAACAGCAAGACCGCTCACCCGAAAAGATGAGCGGTCTTTTGTTGTGTGATGGGATGGCATCGCCGCCTACTCTTTAGACCATGGCTTCGCGTCATCCTGCCGGAGCAGTCGGCATCGATGCCATTCTGCTTTGTCTGCTGCGTGAACCACTTTCACTCCTGAAATGAACTGCATGAAAAATCAGAAGGCCCCATTCTATTGACTTTGCCTTTGCAGGGGAGTATACTCCATGTCACCAAGAATATTACGGCTATGACGAGAAAGAGTACCCGGAAGGAATGCTGCAGAGAGCTGCCGGTTGGTGCAAGGCAGTGCAGGGCATCCGTGGGAAGATCCTCTCCGAGCTTTCCGGCTGAATGGACGGTGTGCGCCCCAGTAAGCAGGAACGGCAGGCCCCCGTTATCACGGGCCGCGCGTTGTTGGACGTGCACTGAGTGGTCAGCGTTGTGCTGGCAATAAGAGTGGTACCGCAGAGGATATTACACGCCTTTGTCTCTTACAGACCGTAGGGGACAAGGGCGTTTTATTTTGCGGATGCTTTTGTCCCAAAGCATGTCAGAAGGAAAAGGAGAAACAATTATGAAGACACTGGAAAAAGTAAGCGACTTTGTGGGCAAATACATGGCCGCCATCGTTATTGTGGTGGCCGCGGGTGCCCTGTTCTTCCCCGGCCCGTTCAGCGTGGTAAAGACGGCGTGGGTCAATAACCTGCTTGGCATCGTGATGTTCGGCATGGGCCTTACCCTGAAGCCGGAGGACTTCAAGGTGGTGTTCAGCCGCCCGAAGGATGTGATCGTGGGCTGCGTTGCACAGTTCACCCTCATGCCGTTTCTGGCATGGGCGCTCACGCAGGTGTTCCACCTGCCCACCGAGCTGGCCATTGGCGTGATCCTGGTTGGCACCTGCCCCGGCGGCACCTCTTCCAACGTGATGACCTACCTTTCCAAGGGCGACGTTGCACTGTCCGTTGGCATGACCGCTGTTTCCACCGTGCTGGCTCCGTTCCTCACCCCGCTGCTCACCCTGCTGTACGCTGGCCAGCGTGTTGACGTGAACCCCATGAGCATGTTCATGTCCATCGTCAAGGTGGTGCTGGTGCCCATCGCACTGGGCTTTGTGGTCAATCACTTCTTCCATAAGTTCACCGAGGAAGCTGTCCGCGTGCTGCCTCTGGTCTCCACTACCGCCATCGTGCTGATCATCTGCGCCGTGGTCTCCGCCAACAGCGCCAAGATCATGACCAGCGGTCTGCTGATCCTTGTGGTGGTCATCCTGCACAATGTGCTGGGCTACCTCACCGGCTTTGGCGTGGGCAAGCTGCTCAAGCTGGACTCCACCAAGTGCCGCGCGATCTCCATCGAGGTGGGTATGCAGAACTCCGGCCTTGCAACCAGTCTGGCCGCCGCACACTTTGCACAGTATCCGCTGGCTACCATTCCCGGCGCTGTGTTCTCCGTGTGGCATAACATTTCCGGTGCGATCCTCGCCAACTTCTTTGCCCGCACAGCAGAGAAGAAGGATTGATCTTTCATAACACAGTAAAGCCCCCGGCAGGCGCAAACCTGCCGGGGGCTTTGCTGTGCCTTGCGGGCCGGGCAACTGCAACAGAACCGGCACAAATCATGCTTTTCACGCTGCTTTTAGGGCGATTCACGCAGGTTTGCTTCCAAAATCCGGTAAAGTGTGGTATAATCAAGATACTGTAATATATACCCCCCCCCCGTAAAAATGCGAGGGGGGAAAAAAGGAGGTTATACCATGAAACAAGGCAAACTTATCCGGCGTGCAGTATCGGCGGCGCTGGCCGGATGCATGATGTTCACCCTGTCGGCACCCGCTCTGGCCGAGAGCACCGATGCGCTGATGCAGTTGAGCACCGGCTCCTACCGCAGCTCAAGTCTGCTCAGCGAGGAGAACAGTTTTCCGACGACCATCAAAGTCAATGGAAAGCCGGTCACTGAAGCGAACATAAGCAGCATCCTGGGCAGTGAAAATATAGGGAAGTTGAGCTACGACGGTGTCACCAATACCCTGAAGTCCAATGGAAGGATCAAGGGTGACCTGACCATTGATGCCCCGGGTGTGAACATTGAACTGTGCAATAGCACTTCAGGTGAAGCAGCTGTAAGCGGCAAACTGACGGTCACAAATGCACAGGACGTCAAGGTCACGGCCCAATCCTATGTTGCCGTCCTCGGCGATGTTGAGATCAGCTGTGACGGCAAGGTGGAAATTACTTCTGAAGAAAGCCCCACCGTGGCCGGCGATGTGACGGTGAAACAGGCCTCCACGGTAGCAATCTCGGGTGAGTCGTATGGTTACCACATCGTGAGGGGCGATGTTACGATCGCGTGCCCTGCCACTGTCGTCATCCAGAACCATGGCACGGGCGGCATGGCAAGCAGCATCGTCTATTCCGGCGGCAAGTACGTCTACTCTGATACGGTGGACGGCACGCCTGTCGACCCGAGTGGTAAGCCCATCGACGCAAAAGCAAATGCTGTGTACATTACGCCGAAAATGTACTACACCATCAACTCCAACGATACTGCTGTTATCATCAAGGTGGATGACACGGAAGCTGGAAAGGCACGTCCGGGGCAGACGATCAAAGCTTGGGCACCGAACAAGGACGGCTGGGAGTTTGAAAATTGGGAAGCGACCGGCATTGATCTGGGCAAGCAGGTCAACAAGAACTGGATCACCTTCAAGATGCCGGAAAGCAATGTTACCTTGAACCCGCATTATGCAAAGCTCCATGCAATTGAAGTGGTAAATGGTACGGCAGATATCACCTCGGCAAAAGAGGGCACGAAAGTTACCGTTACTGCGGACGACCGCCCGGGCTACGTGTTCGACCACTGGGAGTCCGAACAGATCAGACTGACCACCAGCGAAGCCACCAACCCGTCCCTCACCTTTGCAATGCCGGACGAAGACGTCGTGCTGAAGGCTGTGCCCAAGACCCTGTACACCATCACCGTGGAGGGCGGCACTGTCAACAACGCGGTCTCTGCCCGCGTGAAGTCCGGCGACCCCGTGACCGTCGTGCCTGAGGACAAGGGCGCTGACTGGAAGTTTATCGAGTGGGAAGTTATCAATGCACCGGAGAACTTCAGCATCGATACCTCAAACCCCGCCCTCCAGTTCAATATGCCTGTGGGCAATGTGACCCTGAAAGCAGTGCAGATGAGGTACCGCACCATCACCGTCAACAATGGCCTTGGCCAGACCGTTAAGACCGACGCCCTGCGCGGAGAGACCTACACCTTCACCGCCGACAAGCTGGAAGGCCAGCGGTTCGATTACTGGGAAGTGACCGACCCTGACGGAACCAGAAAGCTGATGGATGAAACCATCAACATTACGGTGCCGAAGGGCAATATCACTCTGACCGCTCACTACAAGACCTTGTACACCATCACCGTGGACGGCGAGACCATCGGCACTGCTGCTGTGGGCGACACCGTTCATATCAAGGCCGATCTCCCCGAAGACCGCAAGTTCAGCCACTGGAAGGGCAACGTCTCTCTGAATGGTCATGAGGAAGACTCTGAGTTTGACCTCGTGATAACGGAAGAGAAGAACGTCGAGCTGACCTCTGTGACCACGCAGCGTTACTACATCATCATCATCGATGCGAACGGTGAGACGAAGACCGAGGCAGAGGCTGGCAATACCTACAACATCAAGGCTGCAGGCCGCGACGGCTGGGACTTCACCGGCTGGGTCGTGGACAACGCTGACGTTGTAAGTCAGCTCGACCTGACCAAGGCCGACAACCAGGGCTTCGTAATGCCCGCCGGCACTGACGTGACCATCACTGCGACCTACAAGAAGCAGCGCACGGTCACCGTTATCGGTGGCACCGTGAACAGCACCGACAGTGTGACCGCTCTGCGCGAGGAGACCGTTGAGATCAAGGCCGAGTACGATCCGTATGAGAAGAAGTTCGATCACTGGGAAGTCAAGGGTCCCAAGGGCTGGGATCTGGAAGATGACCAGAAGACGAACCCTGAGTTCACGCTCACCGTGCCCAAGGGCAACGTTACCCTGACGGCTGTGTACAACGATTATCATAACATTACCGTGGAAGGCGGCTATGCAACGCCGGACAGAGCAATCGCAGGAACGCAGATCACTCTTACCCCGAATCTGCCGGATGATCAGGAGTTTGATTACTGGTACAGCACCGATATCAACCTGCGCGAGGATCAGCGCGGCAACCCGAACCTGACCTTCAAGATGCGCGACTTTGATATCAAGATCACTGCAGTACCCAAGCAGCTGTACTTTGTTGATCTGGAAGATGCGGATACCACCGCCAACGGCGAGGATACCCGCGTTGAGGTGAAGACCGGCAAAGAGGTCGTGCTTGTGGCTCCTGAGCGCGAAGGCTTCCGCTTCAACCACTGGGAAGTCACCAGCGGCACGGTCGGACTGATCGATGCAGACAAGACCACCGCATACTTCACCATGAAGAGCGAGAACGTGAGAATCAAGGCCATTTATGACGAGTACCACACCATCACCATGGTGGACGGCAAGGGCACGGCCTACGATGCCGATGGCAAAGAGATCACCAGCGCCGTGGTGGGTGACAAGATCACCATTGTGGCCAAGGACCGCGACAGCCACGAGTTCAACCACTGGGAGATCGACCCGGATAACGTCATTCTGGAAGACCCCAACGCAGACAAGACTGCCTTCACCATGCCGGACGAGCCGGTAAGCGTGGAAGCCAAGTATAAGCATCTGCAGAGCATCACCATGAACCACGGTACTGCTTATGACGAAGACTTCAGCGAGACCGACATCGCCAAGGCAAAACAGACCATCACAATCAAGGCAGAAGATCGTTATGCTGACGGTCTGGTCTTCGATCACTGGGCGGTGGACACCGATAACGTGATCCTGGCCGATGAATACGACGAAAAGACCACCTTCGAGATGGTGAACGGCGCTGTGGAGCTGACCGCCCACTACAAAGCAAGAGTTACCGTCTTCAGTGTTCCCGCAAAGTTTGAAGAGGGTATCGGCGAGCATTCGGATGAGACATGGGAAAAGGTCGGCAAGACCGCGACCATCACGGCCAAGATCGACGAAGAGACTTTCCCCGGCATGGAGTTCGATTACTGGGAGGTCATCCCGACAGACCTCGATATCGGTGACATCCACAGCCCGACCATCTCCTTCGAGGTGCCTGAGTGCGAAGTGAAGCTTGTTGCTCACTGGAAGGCTTCTGGCATGAATCCGATCGTAGATCCGGACGAAGATCTCGACCCCGGCTTCGGCGTTGAGCCTGAGTCCAGCGACGGCGGCGCAGGCGCAGCTGGTGCGATCGTGGTCGGTGCAGCGCTGGGCGGTGCAGCCGTCTGGGGCGGCTACGAGATCACCACCCGCGTCATCCTGAACGACCTGCTGCCTGCAGGCGCGGCCATCCCCGCAAACCGCGGCCAGCTGGCACTGCTCATCTGGACTGAGAAGGGCAAGCCCGAACCCGCCGCACAGCCCGCCTTTGCAGACATCACCGATGCCGAGCAGGCCAAGGCCGCTCAGTGGTGCGTGGAGCAGGGTCTGCTGGATGCACGGGAAGGCAAGTTTGAATCGGACGGCTGGATGCCCAAGTTCAAGACCATTGAGATCTGGAACAAGGCGTTCCCCAAAAAGTAACCTCTGAGCGCTTCCTCCGTAAAGCCTCAGAATGACAGATCCCCCCGATACCGGATACCCGGTATCGGGGGGATTTTTTGCGCAGGCACGCGTGGCATTGGCGGTGGCAATCATCTCCGACATTTCAATGATCCAGTGACCTTGCAGTTTGCGCGAAACAAAAATACTCCGGCAACTTTCCAACCAAGAGAAAGTTACCGGAGTATTCCGCTTTACTTATTTGTTTTTACCAGCAGTGCCTGATACGGCTCCAGTTCCACATCCGCCAGCCAGATGGAAGTGCCCTCCGGGGTGTGATACTCGCCGCCCAGAGCGTCCAGACTGGCCCCTGCCGGGTACTCGGTAAAGTTGAACAGTCCCACCAGCGTTTCCTCGCCGCGCTTGCGCACCAGCGCCAGCACGCCGGGGTTATGGCTGTCCCATGTGGTCACCCACGCATCCGGGGCAAAGCAGGGGTCTGCCCGCATTTGGCGCAGCTGCTCCATGCCCTGCCACAACTTGTTTTGCAGCGTGCCCTTCCGGGTGCGCTGCTTTGCGTCCTCCCAGTTGAATTTGCTGCGGTGCAGATTGCGGCTGTCCTCCACACGGTCGGGGTCGTTTTTGTAGTCCCAGCCATTGAGTTGTGCGATCTCATCGCCGCAGTTCAGCATGGGGAAACCCTGCAAAAACGCCATAGCAGTGTGCAGCAGCAGGTCACGCTTTACGGCGTAGTCCAGTGCGGTTTTATCGTCCTTTTCCAGTGCCTGTTCGATACCGCACAGGCTTGCGGTGGTGCCGCAGCTCCGGGCATCGCCGGTGGCAGGGTCGTAGTTGTACAGCTCACCCTTTGCCCAGCTGCCGGGGAAATTGCCCTCGTAGAAGTGATACAGATATTCTTTGTGCTTTTGCGGGTCAATGCCAAGCCGTTTCTCCACCGCCTCGTCCAGACCCCAGCCGATATCATCGTGGCAGCGCAGATAGTTCACGAACCAGCAGTTGTCCGGCAGGGCGTGGAGGGCATCCAGCTGCGCCTTCAGCAGCCGGGTGTCCCGGCTGGCAAGGGCACCCCACAGGTTGACCATGGTGGACACGTTGTAGAGCATGTGGCATTCCGGCTTTTCCGGGGTACCGAAATAAGCCGCCAGCTCCTTGGGTGCCATGACCACCTCGCCCTTGAGGATGACAGCCGGGCAGACGCATTCCAGCACCATGCGCAGCATCCGCACGATGGTGTGCACCTGGGGCAGATTGCGGCAGGTGGTGCCCAGCTGCTTCCAGATATAGGGTACGGCATCAATGCGGAACACCTCTACGCCGAGGTTGGCGAGGTGCAGGATGCTTTTGGTCATGTCCACGAACACCGCCGGGTTTGCGTAGTTCAGATCCCACTGGTAGTCGTGGAAGGTGGTCAGCACCCACTTGTGCATTTCCTCACACCATGTAAAGTTGCCGGGTGCGGTGTTGGGGAACACCTGAGGCACCGTCTGCTCGTACTGGTCGGGGATGGTGCGGTCGTCATAGAGGTGGTAATAGGCCTGAAACCACGGGTCGCCAGCTTTTGCCGCCATGGCCCAGCGGTGGGTGCTGGCGGTGTGGTTCATGACAAAATCCAGACACAGGCTGATGCCGGCCTTGCGCAGCTCCCGGGTCAAGTTTTCCAGATCTTTGTTGGTGCCAAGGGCCGGGTCTACGGTGTCGAAATCCTCCACCGCATAGCCGCCATCGTTGTGGGGATGGGGCATCTGCAGCAGGGGCATCAGATGCAGATAAGTCAGCTTCTGCTCCTTGAGGTAGGGCAGCTTCTTCGCCAGCTCTTTCAGGTTTCCGGCAAAGAGGTCGGTGTACATGGTCATGCCAAACATATTGCCCCGCTTGTACCACTCCGGGTCGGCAGAGCGTGCCTTGTCCAGTGCTTTCAGCTCGGCGCTGCGGGCGTTGTAGGCTTCTGCCATCTCCCGCTCCAGAACCTCCAGCCCTTCCCGGTTGTGGTACAGTTCCATAAACAGCCATTCCAGTTCGTCCTTGTGCTTGGCAAATCGGGATGCAAATTCCTGTTTTGCTGCCATGGTTCAGCCCTCCACTTCTGCAAGGGTGGGCATGGCGGGGATAGCCCCATGTCGGCTGGTGGTGATGCTGGCCGCTTTGTTGGCAAAGGCCAGAATGCTTTCCAGCTTGTCCACCGTCAGGGTGTCCAGCTCCTCCTTGCAGAGCTTGGACAGAGCAGCCCCAAAGAAGGTATCGCCTGCGCCGTTGGTATCACCCACCTTGCAGGGGACACCTGCCACATGGCCAGTCTTGTCCCCAAAGCGGTAGAATACGCCGTTTGCACCCAAGGTGACGAAAATCAGCCGGATGCCGTTCTGGGCAAGCTGTGCTGTGCCGCTTTCGCAGTCGGTGGTGCCGGTGAGCAGAGGCAGCTCCTCATCGGACACTTTCAGAATATCCACCAGCGGCAGGGGAGCTTTCATCTGAGCAATGGCATCCTCTTTGTTCTTCCAGAGGTTGGCACGGTAGTTGGGGTCGTAGGTGATGGTAGCACCCAGCTTTTTGGCACGGGCAGCAGCATCCAGCGTAGCGGTGCGGGAGGGGTCAGCGGTCAGGCTGACCGAGCCGAAGTGCACGATTTTCGCAGCTTTCAGAGCTTCATCGGGAATGTCCTCCTTGCACAGCATCACGTCAGCGTTGGCGCTGCGGTAGAAGCTGAAATCCCGCTCGCCGGTGGCATCCACCGAGACCACCGCCATGGTGGTAGGGTGGTCTGCATCCACCGCCATGCCGGAAACGTCTACCTTGTTTTCTGCCAGAACCTCTTTCAGGTAGCGGCCAAAGGCATCCGCACCCACCTTGCCGATAAAGGCGGTCTGTGCGCCCAGTCTGGAAGCAGCCACCGCCAGATTGGCCGGTGCACCGCCGGGGTTTGCGGCAAATTGAGGGATGCCGCGCGCATCCTTGCCGGTCTGGGTCAGGTCGATCAAAACTTCACCAATCGTTAAAATGTCCATGCGTTTTCTCCTTATTTTTATCCTATAAGCTAAAACCCAACGATCACCGCTGGAACAGATAATGAATGTAAGCGGCTGCACGCTCCGGGTGCGGTGCATTCTGCACTACCCCAAGATAGACCTTGCCAGAAAAACCTGCCTGCCTGACAAACGGCGTGTCCGAAATATCCAGCACGGTCCCACCGGCGTTCAGACCCGACAGTGCATAGAAAGACGGATCCAGTGTCCGCAGATCGAGAAAATAATCATCTGCCAACAGTCGATCCCGTGCATATTCGTCCATCAGAACAACATCTAACCGCTGGGCACTGACTGCACCCAGCAGCTTCATCTCCGAAGCATATACATACTGCTCCTCTGCGCGTTCGCTTTCGCTGAGCAGCAAGCCGGACAGCAGATCGACCTGTTGCTTTTTGGTCAGACCCTGCGCCTCGGCAAAGCCGGTGGTAAGCTGTTCCGTCAGATCAGACCCGGCAGTGATATTTACCAGACCAAGGTAAAGCACATCCTCTTTTTTCGTCACATGACGGTAGGCTGTATACCCGAGGATATAGACGACGATGAGCACGATCACAATGGGCAGCTTGTAATATGCCCAGATGTGCTCCCACTTTTTGCGCCCATGGAGGGAGCGGAGCGTATCCCGGTCAGTTTTTGTCATGGTCGTATTCCTCGTGTACTGCATCAGGGTCTCCACCGATCAGATAGAGGATCCGAAGCATCAGAAAGGAGCAGAGCATGGCGCACAAGCCCATGCCCAGCAGGAATGCAGGCGTGAACACAAACACTATGACGTACCCCATGATGCCATAGATCGCCGCCATCAGCAGGGTGCAAAACAGATACCGGACACCCACGAGAAACGCTGTTTTCAGGATGCCGAAGGTGGTGTTTTCAAACCGTGCCAGCAGAGGAAAGGCATACAGCAGAACGATGCCGTACAGAATTGCCGCACCAATAAGCACTGCAGTGAGCAGTGTCCAGAAAATGTTTTCGCTCCACATTCGGCGCAGCACAAAGCCATCCGCAGCCAGGAAACTGCCGACTGCCAGCAGGATAAGCCAGAGTTTTGTGGCAGGCTTAAAATTTTCCCGGAACGCCTTAAAAAACATCCGGGTCAGACCATCGTCCCGATCTTCCGCCATTTTGAGCGTGACGTAGAACAATGCGGTCGTAGAAGCTCCTATAGTAACGATGGGCAGGCTGCACACGAGCCATAAGATGTTCAGGTAAGCACTGTAAGTCAATTTCGTCAGCACAGCAAACAGCGGCTTGTCCGTATTGCACAGGTCACGCATGGGGGTTCTCCTTTCGCTCAATCTCCTGTGGATTCGCGCAGGATCAGGTTGGTTTCCGTATAGACGGTGCGATAGTTCAGCGAGGGCTCTTCGATGCGGGTCATAAGCAGATTGGCAGCGGTGTAGCCCATGATCTGTCCATGGATATGGATCGAAGTCAGACGGGGGGCAAAGTAGGAAGCCTCCTGACTGTCATCGAAGCCGCAGACCCAGATATCATCGGGAACCGAATATCCCAGCTCATTCAATGCCTTGACCAGATCCATGGCAACAAAGTCATTGGCGCAGACAAAGGCATCCGGCATCGTTTTGAACCGACGTATGGTTTCGTACAGGGATACCGGATAGTTCTGCTGTCCAGATGGCATCGCACAGGTGCGCAGGCCTTCTGTCAGACCAAAGTGCTCCACTGCATCCTTATAAGCCATATAACGCTCAAAGAAGGACTGACAGTGGTTTTTATCTCCCGCAAAGCTGATGCGTTTTTTGCCGCGCTGGACCATGTGGGCCACCGCATTCTGGATCTCAATGCGGTTTTCCATATAAAGGCGGTCGGCTTTAAGGGGAGGACGCATATCCATCACAGGGGTGTCTACAAACAGCAGCGGAACATCCAGATCGCACAGCATCTGTGCGTAGTCATAGTCGAATACTTCAATGCAGATGATGCCGGCTGTGCGCTGGATGTTGAGAGAAGATGGAAGCTTTTTCTCTTTCAGCTCTATGGGAGAAATGCGATGAATGGTCGTACAGCTATGCAGATGCTCGATTTCCGACTGGAAACGATCCAGCATCATGGAGGAAAAGTGAGAGCTGCTCAGAAACTGGGTCGTCAGCATGGCAATCTCCCGTTTGTCACTCGGCAGAATGGAATGCTCTGCTGCTTTTGCAGTGTCTTCCTGAAACAGCGGCAGATAGGCAAACTGCTTATAGCCCATTTCGGCGGCTTTGCGCAGGATCTTCTCCCGTGTGGCATCTGCCAGCACACCGGTATTGTTGATGGCCTTTGAAACTGTGTTGCGGGAAAGCTGCAGTTCGTTTGCAATATCCTGAATGGTGACTTTGGTTGCCATAAGTCATCCTCTTCCTTTTATAAATAAAGTCTGGTGACGGATCTTATTCTTTGCGACTCCAGTATAGTGCAAATGCACAAATTAGTCAAATGCAAAAATGCAAATCATCATTTTGCATATTTGCGCACTTTTGGATTTGTGCATCTGTACAAATCCACAATAATTTTTGATGTATACCATGAATTATCGTTGACATTCGCTTGCGTGAGTGGTATAAATGAATTACAGAGTTTTACATTTGCACAAACGAAGTGAAAAACGTAAAATTCAAAGGTGCAAATGTAAAACACAAATCAAACGGCAAGCAAATCAAAAAGGAGGAGAATGATTCATGAAAGCAAAGACGGCCTCGCCGGAAACGGCTGTGCTGACAGCAGAACGCAAGCTGCACAACACATGGGTCTACATCAAACGGCATTGGCAGCTTTACCTGTTGTTCCTGCTGCCTGCCGTGGCGCTGACGCTGGTGTTCAAGTACGCTCCCATGGGCGGTGTGCTGATCGCGTTCCAGAAGTACAATCCCTTCAAGGGCATCTGGGGCAGCGAGTGGGTAGGCTTCAAAAACTTTACCCGCTTCATGTCCTCGCCGGACTTCCAGCGCTATCTGATCAACACCCTGAAGCTGAGCGTCTACGGTCTGCTGTGGGGCTTCCCGATCCCCATCCTGCTGGCATTCCTGCTCAACCGTATCGAGAGCAAGAAGATCAAGCAGAAGGTGCAGCTGGTGCTGTATATGCCCAACTTCATCTCGGTCATCGTGCTGTGCGGCATCGTCCGAGTGCTGCTGAGTGTCACCGGTCCGGTGAACGGCCTGCTTCACACCAGCATCAACTTCATGACGCTGCCGGAAGCGTTCCGCCCCATCTACATTATCAGCGGCATCTGGCAGGGTGCCGGCTGGGCATCCATCATGTACACCGCATCCCTTTCTAACGCCAGCAAAGATCTGAAGGAAGCTGCGATGATCGACGGCGCAAACCTGATCCAGCAGATCATGACGGTGGAGTGGCCCGCCATTAAGGATATGGTCGTTATTCAGTTTATCCTGCAGGCAGGCAACATCATGAGCATCGGTTTTGAAAAAGCCTATGCCCTGCAAACGGACCTGAACCTGAACACTGCCGAGATCATTGCAACGTACGTTTATAAAAAGGGCCTGTTGGACGGCGATTACAGCTTTTCCACGGCAGTCGGTCTGTTCAACACCATTGTCAACGTCATCCTGCTGATCGCAGTGAACAAGATCGTTGCCAAAATGAACGATGGCAAGGGCTTGTAAGGAGGGGTTTACCATGGCAAAACAGAAAAAATCAAAAATGGCCCTCTACACCAGACAAGATAAGATCATCCTGTACTGCGGCTACGCACTTCTGGGCTTGTTCCTGCTGGCGATCATCGTTCCGATGATCTACATCGTCATCGCATCCTTTATGGACCCGGTCACTCTGCAAAACAAGGGCATCTCCTTTGATTTCAGCAAGTGGAGTCTGGATGCTTACCAGCGCGTCGTTTCGGACAAGCAGATCTGGGTCGGCTTCAGGAACGCAGTACTTTACTCGATCATCTTCACCATCATCTCGGTAGCTGTGACGATGCTTGCCGCTTATCCCATGTCGCTGCCGGACTTCAAAGGCAAAAAGATCTTCAACACCTTGTTTGTGATCACGATGTTTTTCAGCGGCGGTCTGATCCCCACCTACCTGCTCATCAACAATCTGGGTCTGCTGGATTCCATGTGGGCGGTCATTCTGCCGGGCGCATTCAGCGTGTGGAACATGATTATTGCCCGTACCTATTATCAAGGCGTCCCGCGTGAGCTGCGCGAAGCTGCGGATGTGGATGGAGCCAGCGAGATGCTTTACTTCTTCAAGATCCTGCTGCCCGTCTGTATGCCGGTGGTGGCAGTTCTGGCCCTGTGGCAGTTCGTGGCAATGTGGAACAGCTACTTTGACGCCATGATCTACCTGAACAGCGCATCGAAGCAGCCGCTGCAGCTGGTGCTGCGTTCCATCCTGATCCAGAGCCAGCCGGAATCCGGCATGATCGCAGATATCCAGAGTACTGCCGAACGTGCCAAGATGGCAGAGCTGCTCAAATATGCAACCATTATTATTTCCAGTCTGCCGCTGCTGGTGATGTATCCCTTCTTCCAGAAGTATTTTGATGCCGGCATCATGGCTGGTTCCATTAAGGGCTGAGGATATTCCAGAATTTTATAAGCAGGTACGCTCATCTGTTACACGAAAAAAGAAACACGAAAAAGGAGAAAATACCATGAAAAAGCTGATCTCTCGCCGCAACTTCCTCAAGGTCTGCGCTCTGGCGGGCTCTGCCGCTGCTCTGTCTGCCTGTGGCGGCAAATCCACCGGCAGCGGCGATTCTGCTGCCGCAGCTGTGGACGTGACCGGTGCCGTTACATTTCCGCTGTCCGAAAAGGTCACCTTTACCGGTATGACCAGCTTCCCTGTGGGCAGCGAACCCGAACCGAACAACCGCACCATCTTCAAGCGTCTGGAAGAGCAGACCAATGTGCACATCGACTGGACCGCCATCCAGTCCGACCAGTGGAGCGATAAGATCACCCTGAATATGTCCAACCCCAACACCCTGACGGATTTTGTTTTTACTGCTGATTTTACCGACAGCAATCTGCTGCGCTACGCAGATCAGGGTGTCATCCTCAATCTGGAAGACTACATTGACAACAATATGCCTTATCTCCAGAAGGTCTTTGAGCAGTACCCGGAGTACCGCACCATGTGCACCGACAGCGATGGCCACATCTGGGCACTGCCCTGGATCGAGCAGCTCGGCTCAGAAAAGACCGCCATCCAGACCATTGGCAACATGAGCTTCATCAATACCAAGTGGCTGAACTTCCTCGGTCTGTCGATGCCCACCACAGTGGACGAGTTTGAGCAGGTGCTGATTGCATTCCGTGATAACGCCGCTTCTATCAAGGCGGAGTATGGCATTGACGGCGACATCATCCCCATGTCCTGCATCGTCAACAACGGCGATCAGGACCCCAGCATCCTCATCAATGGCTTTGGCGAAGGCTACGGCGATGCAGACAAAGACCGCCATATCGCCGTTACCAACGACCGGAAAGTTATCTGTGCCGCCACCCAGCAGGGCTACCGTGATGGTCTGGACTGGCTGCACAAGCTGTATGCTGAGAAGCTCATCGACCCGGAGTGCTTCACGCAGGAGTGGTCTACCTATGTTTCCAAGGGCAAGGCTGGCCGCTATGGTGTCTGCTTCAGCTGGGATGTTGCCAACATTGACAACCTGACCGACTGGGAACCGCTGCCTGCCCTGACCGCCGATACCCGCAATATCACCCCGCAGAACGGTTCTTTCACCAGTGGCTTTGCCCGCGGCAGATGCGTTGTCACTGCAAAGGCAGATAACCCCGCATTGGTTTGTGCATGGCTGGATCAGATGTACGCGCCCCTCCAGTCTCCGCAGAACAACTGGGGTACTTACGGCGATGCGGAAGGCTTTAACATCTTTGAACTGTCCACCAACGATAAGGGCGAGCCCATGCTGAAGCACGCTCCTCTGGGCGATGCTTCTCCCGTGGAAGTCCGTGAAGCGCAGTGTGTCAGTGGACCTCTGGCGGTTCTGGATGATTACTATGGTGTATACGTTACCTGCCCGGACGATGCACAGTATCGTCTGGACTGGATCAAGGAGATCTACACCCCGGATATGAACAACGATTATGTCTATCCCAATGTCTTTATGAGCAGCGAGGACACCGAGCAGGTCTCTAACCTGCAGGCAGATCTGCAGACCTACATGAATACGCAGAAGGCCGACTGGATCATGAACGGCACTACGGATGCAGAGTGGAACGAATATCTGAGCAAGCTGGAAGACTACGGCCTGTCCGACTATCTGGGCATTATGCAGAAATATCTGGATGCTTACTACGCATAAGAATTCTTTCCTTTGGAGGATTCCATGAACGATTTGACTTTACAAAAAGCCCGTGCCTACGAGGCCGAGCACGGCGCAGCGATCTCCCCGGAAGAACGCCCTGCTTACCACATGACTCCCTATGTGGGTTGGCTCAACGACCCAAACGGTTTCTCTTATTATAAAGGGAAGTATCACCAGTTCTATCAGTATAATCCCTACGATGTGCGGTGGGCGCCCATGCACTGGGGTCACGCCGTCAGCACCGACCTGCTGCACTGGGAGTATCTGCCCTGTGCACTTGCCCCGGATTCCCCGGCGGACAACGGTCCCGGCTGCTTCTCCGGTTCTGCCACCGAGATGGACGATGGCAAACAGCTGCTGATGTACACCAGCGTGGTGGCAGAAAAGCAGCCCAATGGGGAGATGCGGGATATCCAGACCCAGAGCATCGCCATCGGTGATGGACTGAACTACGAAAAGCCTGCCTGCAACCCGGTGCTGACCCAGAAGGACCTGCCGGAAGGCTTCAGCAAGTTCGACTTCCGGGACCCCAAGATCTGGCGTGAGGCCGACGGCACCTACTCTGCCGTCACCGTCTGCCTGGCCGAGGACGGCAGCGGCGCAGCGGCACTGTTCCAGAGCAAGGACGGCTTCGACTGGCACTTTGTCACGGTGCTGGAACGCTGCAACAACCAGTACGGCAAAATGTGGGAGTGCCCGGACTTCTTCCCGCTGGACGGCAAGCAGATCCTGATGCTCGGCCCCATGGAGATGCTGCCCAAGGGCGAGTTCCACAACGGTCACAACGTGATCGCCTTCATCGGCAGCTACGACCAAGCCACCCACACCTTCACGAAAGAAAACGTGCAGCTGATGGACGGTGGCATCGACTTCTACGCCACCCAGACCACCCTTGCCCCGGATGGCCGCCGGCTCATGACCGCATGGCTGCAGACATGGTCGGACACCGAGGATAAGCCCAAGGGCTGCAAGTGGTTCGGGCAGACCATCTGCCCGCGCGAGCTGCATATCAAGGACGGACGCATTGTTCAGACCCCGGTGCGGGAACTGGATGCCGTCCACGGCAAGCGCATTTTCCACGAAAATGTGACGGTGCAAGGCGAAACCTCTCTGGAAGGCATCAAGGGCCGTGTGGCCGACCTGACTGTCACGGTGCAGCCCGGCGAATACCGCTCCTTCACCCTGAAGCTGGCCGCCGATGCAGACCACCACACCAGCCTGACCTACGACCCCTACACTTCCGAGCTGACGCTGGATCGCAGCTATGCCGGTTCCCGTGCCGACATCGTACACCGCCGCAGCTGCAAGGTACGCAGCCAGAACGGTGCGCTCAAGCTCCGTATCCTGCTGGACAAAAACAGCATCGAAGTTTTCGCCAACGACGGTGAGCAGACCATGACCGCATGGATCTACACCCCCCAGTCTGCCGATGGCATCACCTTTGCTGCCGATGGCAAAGCAACTGTTACGGTGGAACAGTTTGAGCTGAATTTGTAACCTGATATTCCTTTCATTTCTCCTTCATTGAATACAGCCCCGCTTTGGCTTCTCCTTCGCCAAAGCGGGGCTGTGTTTGTTATATTAGCTCTTTACAGGTCTACGCCCATCCACCATATGCTCCAACTTTGCGCAAACGCGAACTTGTCGGGGCGGGGCCCCTCCATTTTGCTTACGCAAGACCGTTCGGTCGCTTAAAAGCCCCACTGGGGCTTTCATTGCTGCGCTACGCTTCGCAAACGCGAACAACGCTCTTTTTGCTCTGCACAAAATCCTGCATCGTTTGGCGTATGGCGTAGTTTTCGCTGGAAATCCATCAAAAGAAAAAGCCTGAAACTTCTCGGTACATCAAGAAGTTTCAGGCTTTGTTATCTTAAAATTGGAAATTTACTGGTCAATCGGCTTCATCGTGGGGAGCTTGACTGGTGGTGATTTATAGCTGTTTACAAGTGTTCATAAGCCTTTGTTCGTGCAAGATAAAAAGGTCTTATTTTTCGCAACTCTACGCAACTGTTTACAGCTATTCTCAAATTGGTGGTAAGTCAGTGGTAAGGCTGGTGGTAAACTTATTCGTCTTCGTGAGAGTGCCAACGCTTCAAGACTTCTTCCACCTGTCCAATAAGCTGCTCCTTGTTCGGCATATACAAGACATACCGGGATGCAAAAATCTGATTCGACAAACCGCCCAGCGCATACTCGGCTGCTATGCTGTCCTTGTCGGTGCAGAGGATGATGCCGATAGGAGGATTATCTTCCGGGTCGTTGACCTCTGCGGCGTAGTAGTTCAGATACATATTAATTTGTCCGGCAGCTTCGGGCGTAAGCTTGGTGGTTTTCAACTCGATCAGCACATAGGCATGCAAAATCTTATTGTAGAACACCATATCCACATAGTAGTGGGTGTTGTTCACTGTGACACGCTGCTGTGTGCCGACAAACATAAAGCCCCGGCCAAGTTCCAGCAAGAAATCTTCGATTTGTCGCACCAGTGCTGCTTCCAAATCGCTTTCAAGGAACGGCTTTTCTTCCGGCAGCCCCAAAAACTCGAATACATACGGGTCCTTGATAATGTCCTCCGGCTTAGTGTAGTCCACACCTTTTTCAGCCAATGCTAAAACTTGTTCCTTGTTGGCATCCCCACGAGACAAGAGCAGCCGTTCAAACAGGGAACTTTCAACCTGACGTTTCATTTCACGGACAGACCAGCCAGAATTGACCGCTTCTTTTTCGTAGAAGCTGCGCTTCTCCTTATCGGAAATGGATAACAGCTCACAGTAGTGCGACCAACTCAATTTTCCAGACACTGTCTGGAAAATTGGATAGCTGAGATAGAACTGCCGCATATTGTAAACATTCGAGCGCGAAAAGCCCTTGCCAAGCTCCTTTGTCAACGCCCTGGAAAGCTGCGATAAGGTCTTTTCACCATATGCAGCACGGATGCTGTCATTTTGTTCACAACGAACAACGATCTCACCAATCTTCCAATAAGTTGACAGCAGTTCCTGATTGACCTGCTGTGCTACATTTTTACGGGAAGCTTCCAGCAGAGAACGAATCTCGCTCACTGCCGGGGCAAGAACCTGCGCTGCGAGGGTTACAGATTTATTTTCCATCAGTCATTTTCCTCCTTTCCTTCAAATGTCGTGGTTGCAGATAAGAACTCTGCAAACTTGTCGATTTCCTTTTTCTTGAGATTTTTTGTGGCCTCAGTGTAGATGTTCATGGTAGTGGTAATATCGGCGTGGCCCAGTACGTCTTGAATGACCTTCATGTTGATTCCGGCCTCGCAAAGCCGGGTAGCGCAGGTGTGCCGCAAGGAATGGCAACTAAACTTCGGAAGCAGGACAAGGTTCTTCGGCTTAATTGTACCGCTTTCGCATTTTGCCAGCTGTTCCTCGTTGCAGTCGCGGATGATACGGTCAATGCCTTTATTGATGGTGCTGTGATGCTGGCACTCGCCAAAACGGTTTACAAAAATAAAATCCGTATAGCCATCAATTGTCACCTTGCAGGAAATTCCAGTTTTCTTCTGATACTCTCGCTCTTGTACAAAAGCAGCCTTGACTGCCGGAGTCATAGGCACAATTCGATTTCCAGCTTCCGTTTTGGGTGTATTGATTCCGTACAGACAACCTTTCTCCCGGTGGCTGCAATAAATCAACGTGTGATTTACACTGATTTCACCCGTATCAAGGTTGATGTCCTCCCAGCGCAAACCCGTTGCCTCACCAGCACGGAGACCACATTCCACCATCACAGTAATGATGGGAAGCCAGTGATTGTACTTCTCACTGTTTTTCAAGAAGTCCATCAACAGCTTCTGCTGGCCTGCGGTCAGAGCCTTGCGGCGTTCGCTGTCCAGATTGTGCGTCTGCTTCAACTCTTTCAACGCATTATCGGATGGATTGATGCGGAGATACTCGTCCTCAACCGCAAAATCCAGCACCTGATGCAGCACTGTATGGATGTTCTCCACCGTTGCCACTTTCAGACGCTGCGAATCCACAAGGCCATTGTAAAACCGCCGCACATCCGACTTTTTCAGGCTTCCGACCTTCCGCTTTCCAAACTCCGGGAATACGTACATCTTGTACATATACTCGTAATTGACCAGTGTGTTGGCTTTCAGCCCCTTTTTCAGTTGCAGCCACTGCTCGTGAATGTCATTGATGGTCGTGTTCCGCGCTTCCGAACGAATGCCATCACTGCGGTCACGCTGAATCTCTGCTTCTTTCTCACGAAGTTCTTCCAGACTTTTGGCGGACACATTGTTGCGCTTGCCGTTTTCACTGCGCCAGCGGTACTCATACGTTCCGTTACTGCGCTGATATTCACCTTCCTTTAGAACACGCTTCTTTGAGTCTTTTCTTCTTTCTGCCATCGTTATGTCCTCCATTGTTGGCAGAAAGCAACCTACAGCTTAATCATACCATACCGCCGAGGTGCTTTCAACTGCCGACTTCATTTTTATTGTCAAATCGAAAATAATCGGTCAAGGTGTTCATCCAGCCTGCGGCGTTTCAACAGCCGTTTCGTACCATTCCAGAGAACAAAGGTACAGTCTTTGGAATCGCTCATTTCACGCAGCTTGTTGATACCAATGCCGGAATAAGCTGCGGCTTCTTCCAGCGTCAGATTGCTTTTCTCCCAGATCGGAACTTGTCGGGACTTGGTCCCTCCATCTTGCTGATGCAAGACCGTTCCGTCGCTTAAAGTCCCCACCGGGGACTTCATTGCTTCGCAAACGCGAACTTCTTTCATAGGCAAAACCTCCGTGTTTTTGTTTGTAACCAACAGACTGTAACCACAACAGAAAACTTTTTCTGCAATGGTGTGCTGGCAATTTTCCGTATTTATTTTTTCTTATCAGTTACAGGTTACATGGTTACAAATAGGGAAATTATTTGGAATGATGCGACTTTGAGGCAGCTGTAAGATGTAACCAGACCTGTAACCAACAATGTAAAGCAGCCCTTCAAAACGGAAATCCCATCTGTTGGGCTTCTTTGTCTGTCAGTTCTACGAAACCATCTGCATCCACTTTTGCAGCGGTTACACGCTCCCAGCCTTTCTGCACGCCATATTTCGGGTAGCGTTTGGCTGCTTTATGGGCTATCCACCCCTTGATTTCGCCATTCGCAATTCCAGCAGTCATGATCTCACAGATGGCACGGGTTTCCCATTCCGCAGGAAGATTCAGGTTGCCCAGTGCTTCGGTGTAAAGTTGCTTGGAACATACCCGGTCACCCGTGTAATCTTCCAGAAACGCATAGATCATACCAGCCTGCGTATCTTCCTGCATGAAATCTTTCTGGCAAATCTGCAAGGCTTCCTGCATGGCAGGGCTGAATGTCAGCTTATAATCACCGCTGTTGTAAATCGTCATGGCTTCTGCCCAAAGCTGGTCGATATAGGCACGGGATTCCGCTTCGTTATCCAGAATATGTACTTCAGCCTGTGTTGCATCCACCGGGATGGGGATAAAGCGGCGGTTTCCCGTGCGGTCACGGGGCAGGAAGTCCTGTCGATTGGTCGTTCCTGCAAAGACACATTGCCGCAAACGATCTGCCGGGTGTGTTTCATACGGGATTTTGTAGGTTTCTTTCTGCTTGCTGAGAAAGCTCTTGATTTCTTCAATGCTTTTGGCATTGGCAGTCGCAATCATTTCCGACATTTCCATAATCCAGTGGCCTTGCAGCTTGCGGAACACGTTATCATCATCCAGTCGCCGCAAATCATCCGAGAACCATTCATCTTTGATAGCAAGCAGCCGGAAAAAAGAGGATTTTCCTGCACCCTGCCCACCGACCAAGCAAAGCATCATTTCAAATTTGCAGCCGGGATGAAACACCCGTTTGATCGCTCCAAACAGAAAAATTTTCAACGCTTCTGTGGTAAGCTCATCTTCTGCGGCACCGAGAAAGCGATGCAAGGAGCGGCTTATCCGTGCTGTGCCATCCCACTTCAATTCATTCAAGTAGTCCCGGATGGGGTGGTAATGATTCTCATTGGCAACAATGCGAATTGCCGCAGACACTCGTTTTTCGCTGTACAGACCATACTTTTCCATTCTACGAAGAATGTACATCATATCCATGTCGGTCAGTGTAGGGCCAGAACGCTGCCAGCCCATCGGCTTTACAATATCAATGCGTTCACTCAGCAGATTCAGCCGGATGGAATCTGCAAGAATCGGGTCGTTCTGCAAAACGGTCACACAGTTTTGAATCGTGTTCTGAACACCACCTTTTTCAGCCTGCGAGAGCATTTTGCGGATGTTGGAAATGGTCGATCTCGTATTTTCGGATTCGTTGGGCAATCTGTTGAACCTCCTTCCGATGTTCGGTGAGAAAATGTCGATTCTCTATCAGATATTGGATGTAATCAGTATAATGCAGGCTGGCAACAAAGCAGGGATGCAGTTCTTCCTCTGCTGACTTCGGCGCAAATCGTTTGCGCCAGTCACCCAGAATCGCGCTGCACTCGTACAATGTTTGGATTGGGTTTTGACTTTTATATTCCACAATTTTGGGATACTGTAGTGGAAAAACAGGATTCCCCGAAAGTCCAAAATCTGCGACCAGCTTTTCCGCCGCCTTCCGCAAGGACAGCTGAAACAGTTTTGCGGTGAAGTCGATTACATCACCATCCGCTCCACAGCCAAAACAGTGAAACCGGGAATCTACTTTCATGCTGGGGTTACGGTCTGTATGGAATGGACAGCAAATCATGCTGCTGCGGTTGGGCTGAAAGCCATAGGCTTCTGCAGCCTGTCGAGTAGTAATATTCAGTTTTACGATTTCAAATAAATTGTCGTTCTTGAAAATTGACCTCCTTCTTATTTTCAAAAGTCCCTATCGGATGTGAAAGCCACCTGTGGGCTTACGCATCCGGCAGGGTTCCGGGGTGCGGGGTGGAAGACCCTGCTGATTTACAGGCTCATATCGTAGCTACGCTTCTTGGCTCGCGGCTGCTGTTCACGCTACTGCACTTTTGCCGTTTCAAAGATACTATCCACATTGGCAAGAATTGTCTGTATTTCTGCATTGCGTTCTTGAAAGTAGCGGTATGTTTCATACCGTGCATCCTTTGTGCGCATCAGAAGTTCTTTTTCTGCCCGGAGATCTTTCATCGAAGGGAATTTTTCGTCTTGGAAATCCCGCTTTAGAAATTGACGTGCTTCCTCGTATTTTGCAATTTCATCGAAATAGGTTTGCCGAAAAATTTTCTTGTTAGATGCTTTCAGAAATTCGCTATAAACAGATTTTGTAGAAAAATACTGACCCAAATGATGAATCTGCTCGTTGACCTTTTTCAGCTTGACTTCCGTGAGTTTCGCATCACTTCGAGCCGTCGCCATTTTTCGGTCAATACTCTCGGCAGCTTCATAAAGTTTTTCGTATGAATCATATCCGCGCTCTTGTACATAGAGAACGGTCTGCGCCATCTTCTGTAAATTTGAGATTTTGACTTTCTGGGTATAGGCATAGTTCTGTTGAGCCTTTACGCAATCCTGCAAATTTACAACCAGCCGGAGATTCGACTTGATGTACAGCGCATCCATAGAATCATCGACACGCCACTGCTGCTTTTCTTTCTCTGCTGTGTTGCACTGAAAAAGCAGTAAAAGATGCTCACGGTCAAAACTGGTTCCCAGCGTTCTGGCCGAGATAAATTTTTCTCTGTCTGCCGGAAGATAGCTGAATTGCCCTCGATGGTCTTTTACCAGAATGCCGTATTCCAGCTTTAATAGGTTTTGGAAGTCCATAAAAGATACAGATCGTTTTGCTACATCGGTAATGGCATTTCGGATTTTTTCCTTCTCCGTTTCAAAAGTCGTCTTTACTGGTGTAAACCCATCGCCAAGAAGTTCCAGATTGGTCAGATCTAGGTTGATCTGTCCGCGCCGTTTAGCGTAATATTCCTGCTCCGAAACTTTCGAGAGAGAGGGGGAAAGCAAATCCATCTGATTCAAGTTTTCCCTCATGCAAATATCCATCAGAGATTTCTGTAAATGTTTCAAGTAGTCTTTTGTCAGATGGTGCTTGTACCCTGCCTTGCAGTCAATGGGCCGCTCCATAAAAGGCTGCTTAGGCACATCCAGTTTTCGCAAACTGTTGATTACGATATGGACATGAATATTGCCGCTGCCATTATGACCGTCCATGTGCGTACAGACCAATGCCTGATGCCCCGGAAAATTTGCTTTTGCGTATTCCAGTCCAAGCTCCTGTGCCCGTTTACCCGTCAAGCAATTTTCTGTGCTGTCTCGTGGATCAAAGCTGATGATGTAATGGTGGCTTTTGATTTCATTCTTATTTTTGTTCTTCTGATATTCACGGTTCAACTGTCGGCAGGCCGCATCGAAAGAATAGGGTTCACAGTTCAGGCCGTCCAGATAAAACGCATCCCGCATAATACGATTTCCGTTTTGGTCAAGGATCGGAGTTTTCCGAAGTTCGTCATGCTTGAAAATCAGATATTCCAGCGCAGCACCATAGTTGGAGCTCTTACTTACGATGTGCTTTAAGATTGCCATAGTTCTTTCCTGCCATTTCTGCGACCTGCTCCCGCATTTCAAAAATGCAGGAAATCGCATGGTTGATGTTTTCACACATGACATGTGATGGAAGACCCCCACTGTTGAAGAACGCCGCGATCTGGTTCAGGTTGTTCCCGATGGCGGCAAACTCCCGTGTAATGGCTTCGATCTCGTCCGGGTGGACATAGAACACATACGAGGTATTCACGCGACCTTTCATCAGCATCTGCGCTGCAAATTCAGAGAGCGTCATTCCGGCATCTTCTGCCTGCTGGTGTAAAATTTCATGTACTGCTTCTGTAACTCGTGCGGAGATTACTTTTGTCTTTACGATAGGTTTCACTTTTTTCTTCGTTCTTGGCATGGGGTCTCCTTTCCAAAATCAAAAATTTGATTTTCCCGGCAGTGCATCCGCACTCCGGCTGTGACCTGCTGTGGCAGGCCACCAACAGGCAAAATCATGTGATTTTGCACGATGTGAGGGTATGGGGAGCGCAATCCCCATCAAGATGCCGCCGTGGAGAAACTGCCCGTAGGAACGGTTTCGTATACAAAGGCGAATCTTGCTCTTAACCACTGTCCACTCTGTCCCAGCCCATTCCTGCCCGATTTTCTCCGGCGTATTTTCCGGTAAGACGCGCAGAATGCACATTCAGTACCAGAGGTATCCTGCTGGGGTGGCTCATGCGATTTTCAAGGTGCGATGTGACTTTGTAAGGAATCGGGGAATTTCATCAGTGATACCGTAGTGAATTGGCTTACTTTTGAAAACACTTCCTATACCCTATACAAACTTTAAGGGGTGTTTTTAAACCGGGTCTTTTGAAAGTTCAAAGAAAATTCATTTTTCCAACGTTCCCCTCTACCTATAACATTCTAAAATGGGTGTTTGGCATACAGATTTTCAAATTTTGTCGAACTGCCTAATTTTAGAATATAGATTTTGTTCAATTCCCACTTATAGAACCAGAGGAAAGCTGTTTTCCGAAAGATTTTGAAAGCCCCTATACTAATAGGAATCCACAGGGTCGTTTTGGAATACAGTTTTGAAAATTTTACAAATTTGGACAAAAAGAAAAACGGCAAAGCAGATAAAATCCACTTTACCGTTTTGTGTCGATAGCGCGATCCGCATAAATTACTGTCTTGGGCTTTTCCGATAATTTGCCTTATGAGAAGATTGGAAAAAACAAGTCTATCCGCATCCACTGGATGCAGACTTGTCTTATTGCTCATCCTTTATTAAAAAGCCAGCTTCTTTCAGCTTTCGGATAACTTCTTCGCAGTTCTTTTTTCCAAGGTTACGCACACGCATAAGATCTTGGTATGATTTTGAAGCAGGATCATCAGTTGTACGGATACCTGCGCGTTTCAAACAATTAGAACTCGCTCTCCGGGAAAGTGCATCTTTTCTTAAGGTTTTGGGATGTATTTGGGGCTGGGCAGCTTAACAGACATTTTATCCCTGACGGCGTAAAACGTGATACAGGCCAGTAATGAAATACTTGTAGCCACTCCGATACAACTTCATCTAAAGAACGACCAGCTCTGTGTTAGAGTTTCTCCTACAAAAGTTTGTGATCCGTTAAAGCTCCGCTTCTGTGCGCTAGTTCGGATGATGGGCCGGTACAATCTATTGGCAAGAGAATGAATGTCGTTGCGGTTTATATTATACTTGATTGCTGCCCGGTTCACGCCGCCCTTCTCTATGTAGTTCAAAAGTGATTGACGGAACTGCATGGTTTGTGTTACGGTATTCATGGCGAATGCGCCGCCCTTTCTGTGCTGTTTTTGTGTAGCAACTTAACTGTACAACAGGTCGACGTGTTCATCTTTCTTTTTATTCAACTTTGTAACACATCTATTGTAATTCTACAAAGACATACGCTCTGTCTTTAGAAATACCATTGACTTTTTTTGACATTAATGATAGTATTTTTACAGATAAAGACATTTTCATGTACGATTATGTTAATTCATTAGGAAGGAGATAAAAGCATGGAATACGTTAAGCCCGCTGTTATTAATCCCGCGACCGTAAATTCGGCAAAGTGCGGCGATGGCCCGTGTGGCAGACCCTGCAGTGTGAACAGAGCCTAAAATAAAGCCATAAAGTCTATCAGAGGGTGCAGAGCAATCGTGCTGTGCCCTCTTTTTATATCTATGAAACGCCTTGAGATTTCCATCTGAATTCAGAGCCACGGAGGTAGACAGTATGTACTACAAAATCAGGAATGATGTGTTGTTCCGAAAATATCAGGGGCATGGCTATATAACAGACAATTCAGAATACGGCTATCGTATGCTCAATGATGCCCGTATACATCCGGGTGAAAAATATGTCTCTGCCAGTGGAGCTGTCATGTTGAGTATGCTGAGCAAATCTCCTCGCGCCATTGATGATATTGTTGGAGATTTGTCGCAAATCTTCACTGGTGTCGAGTATGAAACGTTGAAACAAGATACCATAGAGTTTTTCGACTGGTTTGTAGATGAGGGATTTCTTAGTTGTGGTAAAACGGTCGACACTTGCACAGATCGATTTGTTGCAGATATCCTGAGACCGGACAATCGCAATCCGGCTCAAGATGGTATGGCAAGAAGTGACTGCACTGGTGGAGAAATCAGTCCAAATGATTTTCTTAGAAGCATCCATATCGAGATTGCTGATGCATGCAATGAGCGTTGCGTACATTGCTATATTCCAAATGAACGCAAAAACAACGCGATTGATCCCGCCTTGTTTTATCGACTCATCGAGGAAGGGCGGAAGATGAACATCATCCATGTTACGCTGTCCGGAGGAGAACCTCTTCTTCACAAAGATATTTTAGGCTTTTTGAAAAGATGTAGAGAACTGGATTTGTCTGTAAACGTTCTGTCGAATCTGACTTTGTTGACGGATGATATCCTATCGGAAATGAAGAAAAATCCTCTTCTCTCTGTACAAGTTTCCCTTTATTCTATGGATGCCACAGTGCATGATTCTATCACAAAGTTAAGCGGAAGCTTTGAAAAAACAAAAGCGGGAATCCTTCGGTTGTGTGATGAAAATATCCCGGTACAGATATCGTGTCCTATCATAAAACAAAATAAAGACACCTATGTTGATGTCCTTCACTGGGGATGGGACCATAATATTGCTGTTGCAACAGAGCCGGTAATCTTTGCCGCTTACGATCATTCCGGCTGCAACCTTGCAAACCGCTTGTCCATCGAAGAAGTAGATGATGTCTTAACTGTGCAAATGCAGGAGGGGTATGCTGAATCGCTCCACAAGATTGCCATGGACAGAGAAAGTCTGACCGGAAATGATCCAATATGCTCTGTTTGCCGATATAGCTTCTGCGTTACAGCAAGTGGGACTGTATTTCCCTGCGCTGGCTGGCAGAACAATGTTATTGGAGACCTGAATCATCAAACCGTTCAGGAAATATGGGAAACCTCAGCAAAAATAAAGGAACTAAGACAAGTAAAACGGTCGCGGTTCTTACAGTGTGTTGACTGTAAGGACAGAGGCTACTGCACAGTCTGCATGATGTGGAATTCAAACGAGAATCCTGATGGAGCTCCGTTCAGAATCAACCAGTACCGTTGCAATGTTGCAGCTATGACCCACCGTAAAGTCGACAAAGCTTTACAGAGAATATCTTCTGCGAAAATAACATCCCGCTGACTTTGATACATATCTCTAAAGATTTTATATGGGAGTCGTGCCAATTATGGAAAAGATTATAATTAAGGATGCCTTTGAAAACAATTTAAAGCACCTAGATTTAAAAATTCCTTTGGACAAATTCACCTGCGTAACTGGTTGTTCCGGATGCGGTAAATCCTCCTTGGTATTTGATACGATCTACGCAGAGAGTCAGAGAGCCTTTCTTGAGGGGATGACCGGTAATATTTATGGTCAGAAACTGATGAATAAGCCGAAGGTAGGTTCTATCGAAAATCTTCGCCCAGCTCTGAATATTTCTCAAAACTACTACAACGTAAATCCCCGTTCCACTATCGGCACCACTACAGAAATCTCCTATTATCTCAGATCATTATTTTCCATTGTTAATAGCAGCCAAACATCCAGCGTTTCAGAAAAATTGTTCTCGTCCAATAACCCAAAATCTTTTTGTCCTCATTGCTTTGGCCTCGGCGTTGAAACTGTCGTGTCCGAATCTCTCCTGATTCCAGACCGTGATATCACATTGAGAGACGGTGCAATTTTATATTTTAAAGGTTCACCGGAAAGCAAGGAACAAAAGTATCTGGAAGCCCTATGCGAACATTATGGAATCGATATTGACAAAAAAGTCTCCCAACTCAGCGATTACGAGCTTCGCCAGTTGCTTTATGCTGATGACCAAACCCGATGCAAATTGGCCTATAAAGAGGGCAAACGAAAAAAGCAGCACTATGTAACACTTCGCGGAGCTATACCTGCTATATTGGAACGAATATCCGACAGTGATCCATCCGCCCCCTCAACTGTCTATGCAAAATATCTGGAGGAGATTCCTTGTCATGTATGTGGTGGGACCAAGCTACGCAAAGAAGTTCTGGAATACAAAATTGGCGGACTGAACTACGCTGACATCGAAAGCATGGAACTGACTGCTTTGTTTTCTTGGATACAGCAGTTTAGTGACAAGCGAATTTCTCCGTCCAAAAAAGAGTTTGTTGAGCAACTTGTAAACAGCATTCTTTGCAAATTGAACGCATTGATGCAACTTGACGTGGGCTATCTGTGCCTTAACAGACCCATTCCTACCCTTTCAGGCGGTGAAAGGCAACGAGTTCGGATTGCCACTCAGCTTACATGTTCCCTGAAGGGATTAATCTATATTTTGGATGAACCGTGTAAAGGGCTGCATTATAGAGATATAACCAAGGTTGTAACCGCTACTCGGAATTTAGTCTGCCGTGGAAACACCGTTATCGCAATAGAGCACAACAAACAGTACATCTCATCTGCCGACTGTATCATAGAGCTCGGGCCGGTTGGTGGACCCGATGGAGGATACTTAATCCGCCAGTCAGGCACCACCCCTGCCACTGGTCATTCTCTTGCTTTTAAGCAGCCGTTAAATGCGAAAGACTATTTTGAAGTTCGTAACATCAATTTCAGAAATATTCGCAGACAGAATGCTCGTTTTCCTATTGGCGGAATCACCTGTATAACCGGTGTTTCTGGTTCTGGAAAATCGACCTTAGCATCGGTCATTGCAAGATGTTTTTCCAGAAAATCCGATAATGTTCATGGCACTGTTTATGGCGGAAAGAATATCCGGCGGGTCATACAGGTTAATCAGGCTCCCATAGGAAAAACACAAAGATCGACGATTGTTTCTTATCTGGAAATCTTTGATGAGATTCGTGCATTGTTTTCAAAGACAGACGCTGCAAAACAGATGAAACTTGGTGCCTCGTCATTTAGCATGAACGTTAAAGGTGGGCGTTGTGAATGTTGCCAAGGCACAGGCCTCCAGAAAATCGAACTCAACTATCTTCCCAACTCCTATATCACCTGCCCTGAATGCGGAGGAAAGCGATTCAACGATCAAGTGTTATCTGTGAAATACTGCGGAAAAACAATCCTGGATATTCTGGAAACACCAATCATTGATATTGTGAATGTGTTTAAAGAATCCAAAAAAGTCTGCCAAACTTTGAGCAGCATGATCGAATTGGGTCTAGGATATTTAAAATTAGGTCAGATGTCCATGAATTTATCCGGAGGAGAGGCTCAGCGCGTAAAGCTGGCAAAAGCCTTGAGCTCTTCGTCCTATGGCAAAAATTTGTATATTCTTGATGAACCGACGTCTGGCTTGAATGATGTAGATATCGACAAATTCATTCAAGTTCTGTTTTCTTTGCAAAAGAACGGTGAGACAGCCATAATAATCGAGCATAATGTTGAATTCATTAAAACGGTTGCAGATCATATCATTGACTTTGGTATATCCGGCGGTGAATCCGGTGGAAAAATCGTCGCGCAAGGATTTCCGGAAGCAGTATTTGCCAACAAAGTCTCTTCGCTATACCGTCTGGATAAACTGACATATTAATGCACCTGTCAATTATGGGAGGAGAGCTTCAATGACTGCTGAAGGAAAGATTAAGCAATGCTCAATCGTGCTTACACGCGACTGTAATTTGCGTTGCACTTTTTGCTATGTAAAAAGTGCTGGATATGTAGCAGATAATCGAATCGAATACGATGATCTTAAAAGTATCGTTAATTTTTGCTGTGAAGCAAAAGTCAAGTATATATTCTTTACCGGAGGAGAACCGCTTACATACCCACATCTTCCGGAAATTTTGCAGTATATCAAAACAAGACGTCATCCCATAACAACTGCAGTTGCAACAAATGGTGTCTTGCTTAGCAACATGGAATTATGCCGGATGCTGATCGATAGTGGCCTCGGATATGTTGATGTATCTATGAAAGGAAGAAATCGGAAGGAATGGTGTGAAATGACGGGATATGATGGCACTGAGAAACAGCATCAGGCAATTCGTAATCTGGCTTCGTTGCCAATAGAGTTTACTTGTTCCATGGTGATAACCCCCGAGAATGTTCACTCCTTTTGCGAAGCTGTCCAAATCGCTCATGATAATGGTGCAAAGCAGTTCTCGTTCACATTCATCATCGACAACAATAATGCCGGGGACAAAGATCTGATTTACCTGCAAAAGCACGACCCCATAAAATTAGTCCGTGATTTCATTTCTCAAATTGATAAATTGAGCGATATTACAGATGAATGGTGGATCGAATACAGCTTTCCACTGTGTGTATATACGGAAGAGCAGCTAAAGCTTCTAAAAGGCAGGCTTGCTACACCCTGCCAGATTCATCTGAAAAACGCCGTAACATTCAATACGAAGATGGAATTGCTTCCATGTGATATGTATCTCTACCAGCCGTTGGGAAAATTCGGCAGGGACTTTTCGTCCTACCAAGATTTCCAGTCATTGACCGAAAATGCTATCTACCGTAAAACGATGGACGAAATCCGCAAGTTGCCATCTGACGAGTGTACCACCTGCGAGCACTTTGATGTATGCCGTGGCGGATGCCCTGTTCTTTGGAAGAATTATTCGTTTGACTCATTGAAGAAATTTAAAAACCAAAAGTTTTTTCTATAAGTTTTGTCATAAATAACGTGTAAATTTGAGTTTTTGGAGGATGAATTTCGGAATTTCGCGAGCCATGTTTTTGTCAAGCAATTTCATCTGTGTTCCGTAGTTGGAACAATTTCTCTGGTCAGATGGAATACCGAAATCAACATCTTCAGTCTGGATGTCTTTGCACAGTTTCTATTTCTCCAGTGCGTTCAGAACATAGTAGGCGGACACATTCAATCATCAATAATTTCTCGCTTGTAGTGGATGCCCGCCCAAGATACAAAAAGCACCCCTGCCCATCGTGCTGTGCTGTCGCACAACATCGAATGGACAGGGGTGCTTGTGTTTATTGTAGGCTGCTTTCCGTTTTACTAATGCAAATTATCAAATTTGGTGGTAAGTTGGTGGTAAATCCACGTTGTTCCAGTATCGAACGCCACAATTTCAAACGAAACAAAGCCATTTTTTGCGTTTTACTGCTCAATCGGCTTCATCGTGGGGACAGGTCAAGGAAGGCTCACAAATGGCTTTATTTCCCTTTATAAGCCTATCCATGCGGCTTCCTTTTTCCCTCTCCCGTACGTCACCCTACGCAACTCTCCACAACTTACCGGCAATTTGGTGTAAAAGTGGTGTAGTAGTTGGTGTAGTGGATTTTAGACCGAAATGCCCAGTTTACCGTTCAGATTTGCAAAGGAATGGGCTTTGGCTTCCTTGGTGGCTTCTGCGTAAATCTCCATCGTAGTGCTGATGTCCCGGTGTCCCATGATGTCCTGAATAATCTTCAGGTTGGTTTCATTTTCGCACAGCCGGGTGCAGAACGTGTGCCGGAGATTATGGCAGGAGAAGGGCGGCAGCAGCTGCGGCTCCCGTTTTTCCTTTTCGGCCTTTTCCAGCTCGGCTTCGTTGTGTGCCACGCTGATGCGCTTGATGGCGCGGTTGACCGTCTGCGGGTTCTGCGGCTGGCCAAAGCGGTTCAGGAATACGAAGTCCGAGATTCCGTCGATTTCGTATTCGCATACCAGTTCCAGCTCCTGCTGGTTGGTGCGTTCCTGCTCCAGTGCCTTCCGCACTTCGGGCAAGATTGGAATTGCCCGCTTGCCTGCAGCAGTCTTGGGGGTGGACATGGTGAAATAGCAGCCGCCCACCTCGTGGTCATGGTACACCAGATTGTGCTGGATGGTGATAAACCCACTCTCGAAGTCGATGTCGCTCCAGCACAGGCCAACCGTTTCCGAGATACGGCATCCGGTACCCAGCATGAAGGTGAACATCGGGAGCCAGTGCTGGAACTTCGGCGTTTTCTTGATGAAATTCAGAAACGCCTGCTGCTGGGGCAGGGTCAGAGCGTGTCGTTTGGGCGTTTCGTACTGGTGGGCGGCTTTAATGGCCGTCAGGACACCATCCGTGGGATTCACACGGATGTACTCATCGTCCACCGCCACCGCAAAGACCTGATGGAGAACATTCTGGATGGTTTCCAGCGTGTTCAACGCCATCTTGCCATTGCGGACGATGCCATTGTAGTAGCTGCGGATATCCGACTTGCGAATGTCCTTGAGCTTCATCATGCCGATCTCATCCCGGACGAACCGATTGTACATATAGACGTAATTGGCGAAGGTATGCTCTTTCAAGCCCACCTTGTTCTTACGCCACAGTTCAAACAGGTCATTCAGGGTCAAGCTGCACTCCGGAATGCGGATGCCATCTGCCAAGTCGTGCTGGATCTTCTCTTCCTTTTCGCGCAGCCCCTCCAAGGTTGCATCATAGATGGTATGACGTTTTCCGTTTTTTGCAGTCCAACGGTACATATACAGCCCGTCGCTCTTGCGGTAGACCTCGCCATCTTTCAAAACACGGCCTTTATTATCTTTACGTCTTTGCATATAAACTCTCCTTTTCATTCACAGAATGTTGAAAAGGAGCCTTACGCCATGAGTATACCATGACGCAAGACTCCCTGCAACATCAAACGGTCAATTTTCTACACCGCATCAGATCGAGAATGCCTTGTCCAGATATTCGTCCAGCTTACGGCGTTTGATCAGTCGTTTGGTTCCGTTCCAAAGGACGAACTTGCATTCATCGCTATCGGTCATTGACCGCAGTTTATTGATACCGATCCCAGAGTAAGCCGCCGCTTCCTCCAAGGTCAGATTACTCTTTTGCCAAATCGGAACTTCTTTCACTTGCACCTCCATATCCTTGTAACCGGGTGCCGGGGCAGATAGTGCCAGCTTTCTGCCCCGGACGCTCCCGATGAGGTTCAAATTTCCGAGTGCCCCTCCTGTGTGCGGGGTTGTGCCGCTGGTTTGTTTTGTGCCTGTTCTGCCTGCAAGCGGTTCAGCAGTTGCAGAACGGAATCCCGTGCTCTCTCCTTGACCTGCTCCTTGCCTTTCTGCCGGGCCTCCGGCTTCAGGAGCTTCTCTTGCAGGTGGGCGGCGGTGGTCTGCATGGTCTTGAGAAACTTGTCCAGCACGCCATCCAAACGGTGAGCGGCGTACTCTCTCGTGGCCTGCGGAGCTTTGCGTTCAGGGGACAGCACCCACTTCTTCGTGTCCTCGATCATCCGCATATCCTCTTTCCGAGTCTCGGTGCGCACCACATCGGTCACGACCTCCACCGCCTTGTCGTAAGCCGCAGCCGATACCTCGTCGATCAGCGTTTCCATGTCGTTGACCTTGAGGGTCAATTCGTCCAGCTTGTTCTGCTGGGCGGCAAGCTGCTCCTTTTGTTTAGCAAGGATGAAATCCTGCTTTTCCAGATATTTGCAGTTGCCGTACTCCGCTTCTTCCTCCAATTCCAGCCCGTGCCGCTTGGCGATTTCAAATAGCATCTTCCGGCAGGCGGCATCGAAGGAGATTTTGCGATTGTTCCGGCGGCTGAGGGGCTTGTCCGGGTCGGGCAGCTCAAAGCCCAACGCTTCCAACGCCTTTTCCTGCTGGGGTGCCACCTCGCCGTACTTGTTCTCACAGTCGAACACATGGCGCTCGTGGATGTGGGGCGTGCTTTCATCCAGATGCAACGCCCAGTCCAGCACATGAACATGGTCGCCGAATTTAGCCTTGAACTCCTCAATGAACTCGGTGACGATGTTCAGCAAGTCCTCTGCCGAAGCGTGTTCATCCAGCGTTCCAAGCTGGTAGATGGTCTCTTCCGGGCAGGTCTTGCGGCTGGACAACAGGTCGGGAATGGAGCGGTTGCGCTCCGTGTGCCGAATCCTGGCGTTGCGCTCGTTCTGGCTTTCCACAAAAGCCGTGTAGTGGGTTTCGTAGAATTGACGTTCCACATCTGAGAAGGTTGTCGCCAGATCATCCGGGTCTTGTGGGTCAAGAGCCGAACGGAAACCGTGGAAGCAGTCCCAGTAGATGTTGTCCTTGGCTCGTTCCGGGTCGATGTGCTCACTGTTGGCAAGGTTGAAACTGCGGTCATTGTGCTTGGGGTTGTAAGTGCCGTGTGCTCCGGCTCGTCCGTTGTGTCGTGTCAGTTTCAGATAGACATCCCTCCGTTTCAACAGCTTAGTGGGGAGAACGCAGCAGCGAAGCTGCTGGATCTGCCGCCGTTTTGCGCCAGATAATACCCAGTAGGATATGACGCACAGCATCATATCACTGGGGCAAAGAGCTGCGCTCTCTGCACTCTTGCTCCGGGCAAGCTGACAGGCAAAGATTTGCGAATCCCTGCCCGCAGCTCGTCCGGCTTTTTCAGTTGGCCAAATTGACCAACTGATTTTGCCTGTTCCCAAAATGGTAACAGGCAGATAGACGGTCTGATAACGGCCATCCCACCCTGATTCCCATTTTGGGGAATTGGGTAGGAGCTGGTAAGTACCGTTTCCCGTCACTTACCACTCTTGGCAAACTGTCAACCTGACACTTTGCCACCCCCCTATAAAGGAGAACTTTGGCGTTTTGCTGCGTACGTGCGTACGCAACAGGCGGCTTTCTTTGTACGCACGTACGCAGCGAAAGACCGAAAACGCACCATATAGGGGGATCAAAAGCGGGTCATGCCCGCCAGCTATTGGGGGTGAGGTCGGGCTGCACAAGGGCTTCGATGCCCACAAAGCCCCGGACACGCCGCCCGGACGAGTTGACGATGTTGTTGGTGGATTCCAGATTATACCTGCGCTGGTTGGCGATCAGCGCATCGCTGAACCCTCGTGCCTTGATCGCATTCAGGCTGTTCTCCTCGCACCACATCTTGTAGACCTCATACAGCTCTTTCGAGCTGGTGCAGGCATCCGCCTTCAGGCGGATGTAGCCCTCGGATTCGAGGAAATCGAACACATTGTTGTTGTCCCGCTTCACCAGTTCCCGGTTGCGCTTGGCACGGTCACTCTCGGTGAACTGGAAGCCATTCTTCACCAGCCGCTGCAAGCCCTCAAATGCCCACAGCAGGATGCCCTCGACCTCTGCCGCCATCTTCTCGGCAATGTCCGGGTCGTCCACACGAGACAGGGGCTTGTCCTTGGTGGTCAGGATGAGCTGACGGCGATAGAAACCGTCCGAGCGGTCATACAATGCCTGCAAATCGCCATTGCTAAACGCCAGCAGGCGGGCGTACATCCAACCCTGATAACTCTGCTTGCCCTTGCGCTCCAAGTCCATCTGCCCCTGTGCGGTCACGATGGACTTGACATAGTTGGTCTGGCGCAGGGCTTCCATCCGCATATCATCGTCCACGCAGAGCAGGGTGTGTTCGAGGTCGGCACGGGCAAAGCGGTTCTCCGAGATCTTGCCGATGCTGCCATCCTTCATGTTGCAGCCGAACAGCCGGGACAGCACCACGCCGATCTGCGACTTGCCCTCACCGCCGCTGCCCTTGATGACCATCATGCGCTGACCCTTGTTGCTGGGGATCAGGCAGTAGCCGATGAACTCCTGCACCGTGGGAACGTCCTCCGGGTAGAGCAGGTCGGACAGGAACCGCAGCCAATGGGTGGGCTGTGCAGCTTTCGGGTCATATTTGACCGGGAGCCGGTTGCGGACGATCTCCGGCTTGCCCTCCTGAAAGGTGCCGTCCAGATACAGGGTTCCGTTTGCCAGCGCAATGCGGTCGGTGACAGGTGGAAAGTCCTCCACCTGTGCCGCCAGTTTCAGCACATCCACCACATTGGTGACCTTCTTGGCAAGGTTTGCCCCGACATATTCACGCATCATCTCGAAAATCTCGCAGCGCAGGGGCATGGTATCGGTCATGCGGCCATCCGGGGTGAAAAATGCGCCATTCGAGTAAAGCAGCTGGTGGGTACTCAGAAAATCGTCACAGAACAGGGATTCGTTGAAAAAACCTTTCTTGAACCATGCAGGGGTAAAATTACTCATAGGCATTCCGTCCTTTCTTGGCGTTACGGAAAAACGATGTGATCATTTTGATCACATCGTTTTACTCCGCAACTGGGAAATCAACGTCCTGCCGTTCTCCCTGCATGGCTTTCCTGCCCCCCTTCCGGCGGCGTTTTCCGGCTCTCCTTCTCAGGGTCATCGCCGGGTATCCCATGCAGACGGTCATGTGGTTTTCAAGGTGCAACGGGCAAAACGGCAACAAAAAAGCCGTCACAAAACAGACCAGCCCTGCCTTCGCTTTTTCTGGAAGGTCATGCTAGTCGGTTATGTAACGGCTGAAAGCCAAAATGTTCAGCCCCGCAGGGCCAGAACGAATATGTAAAAATATGTTATATTCAATTGTTGGGATAGATTACCACAAAAATCGAGCCGTGTCAACAAAAAGTTTTGAGAACACGTCACTTTCGGCAGTGTGCAAGAAAAAACGAGGGAAACTTTGGCAAAAAGAGAGAGGGCTGGACAGTGCCAGCCCTCTTGACAAGCAGATTTATATAGTTTGAAGGCGATTTTTCAATGCTATGATATTTTGATGGATCTGCATGATCACATCCTTAAACGCAGCATCATCTTTTCCAGTCGGGTCTTCCAATCCCCAGTTATCATCAAATGGTCTACCAATAAAAGGACATCCCACATTGCAGCCCATGGAGATGGCGATATCCGGTTCTGGAATATCCGAAATCAGCTTAGAATACTGCGTCTGCTCCATGTCGATGCCATAAAGCTTCTTCATCAACCGCACGGCATCCTGATTGATTTGCGGCTTGGTTTCCGTTCCGGCAGAATAGCTTTCAAACACGTCGGACGCCAGTGCTTTGCCCAATGCCTCCGCAATCTGGCTGCGGCAGGAGTTATGGACACAGATAAATGCAACTTTTGGTTTGGTCATGCGGGAAACCTGCCTTTCGTTTTGTTTGCGATTTTTACGAGGAAAAGCATCACAGGCACTTCGGTCAATACACCAACCGTTGTGGCAAGTGCGGCAGGAGAAGTCGTTCCGAATAGAGCGACAGCTACCGCAACCGCCAATTCAAAGAAGTTGGATGTGTTACGTTCGTTCATGCTCTTACCTTCTTCAAAATAACGATGACTTCATCCTTTTTCAGCACCTTGCCATAGGACACCACCTGACCGTCCACCACCAAAGCGGGGGTGGTCATCACACCATAGGCGGCGATCTTTTCAAAGTCCCGCACATGGTCAATGGTCGTATCCATCCCAAGCTCCCGCAGTGCGTCTACAGTTGCCGCTTCCAGCGCATTACACTTGGCACAGCCGCCCCCAAGAATTTTGATCCCGGACTCCTTCTTTTCAGCTTCTGCCGCCTGCATTGCTTCCGGCGTACAGCTCCCGCCGCAGCAGCAAGGCTGCTTTTGTTCTTCTTTTTTCTTACCAAATCCGAAAATTGACATTTTGATACCCTCCAATTATAAAATGAACCCCTGAAACAGGTTGAATAAGTAGCCTACAACGATAATGCCCAAAGCGCAGATAGCGATAAAAACACCCAGCAGCTTCGGCTTAACTGCCTTGCGCAGCATGATCATTGACGGCAGGGACAGCGTAGTGACGCCCATCATAAAGGCAAGCACCGTACCAAGCTGTGCGCCTTTTCCAAGCAAAGCCTCAGCAATGGGAATCGTTCCGAAAATATCGGCATACATAGGAATGCCGATGATGGTTGCTAATATTACGCCGAAGGGGTTATGGCTGCCAAGAACCGCCACAACCCAGCTTTCGGGAATCCAGTTGTGAATGACAGCCCCGATGCCTACGCCGATGAGAATGTACGGAAAGACCTTCTTGAAGGTTTCCGCTACCTGATCCTTGGCATAAACCAGCCGTTCCTTCTGCGTCAGTGTTGGGGAGGCAATGTCCACGGCAGATGCCCTGCGGATAAATTCCTCCACCTGATTTTCCATGTGCAGCTTTTCAATCAGCGTACCGCCAGCCACAGCAATCACAAGCCCCAGCACCACATAGAGAATCGCAACCTTTGCCCCGAAAATACTCATCAGAAGAACAAGACTTCCCAAGTCCACCATAGGCGATGAAATCAGGAATGAGAAGGTCACACCCAGCGGCAGTCCGGCACTGGTAAATCCGATAAACAGTGGAATGGACGAGCAGGAGCAGAACGGTGTTACCGTGCCGAGCAGGGCTGCGATGCAGTTTGCCCAGATACCGTGAAACCGCCCCATAATTTTCTTACTGCGTTCCGGCGGAAAATAACTCTGAATGTAGGAGATCAGATAAATCAGCACACAGAGCAGCACGGTGATCTTAATCACATCATAGAGGAAGAACTGAATGCTCCCACCGATTCGGCTTGTTGCGTCCAATCCCAATGTGCCGAGTAGATTTCCAATCAGCGTATTCAGCCACTTCATGCCGAGGATTTGATCGGTGATAAACTTGCCCATCAGGAGCAGCACCCCCCTTCGCTATTAGAGCCGCAGCCGCAGCAGGTCAGTCCCTCTATAAATTCTTTGAACTGGGTCAGGGTTTCGCAGTTCAGGGAGTAGTGCTGCCACTTGCCATCCTTGCGGGCATTCACTAGTCCGCACTCCATCAGAATCTTCATGTGGTGAGAGAGGGTCGGCTGGGTAATTTCAAACCGTTCCAGCAGCTTACAGCCGCACTTCTCACCGTCCGACAGCATCTTTACGATTTCCAGCCGGTTCGCATCGCCCAGCGCCTTGCAGATCAAAGCCACATCCATAGCATTCATAGAAACACCTCACATTGATAATCGTCTATGCGTATAGTGTAGCATATACATAGATGATTGTCAATACATTTGTGCAAATAAAAGCAGGTACACCGCATTTCTACAGTGTACCTGCTTTTCATCATATTGTGGGTAGTTTGTCTACTACACCAATCCGCCTATTCACTTGTTACACCACACCGCTTTGTAAGGCTCCTTTTCGGGAAAACGTCCCAAAATTGGTGTAGTTGTGGTGTAGTACCGCAGATGCCGCTTGAATTTTGTCCGAAATTTCATCGTATCTGCGTTTTAATTTTGCGTTTTACTGCTCAATCGGCTTCATCGTGGGGAACAGCAGCACATCGCGGATGGAGGCGCTGTCGGTGAGCAGCATCACCAGACGGTCCACGCCGAAGCCCAGACCGCCCGTGGGGGGCAGGCCGTACTCCAGTGCGTTCACGTAGTCGTAGTCCACCTGTGCCTTGCAGTCGGGCTCGATGGCCTTGCGCTCGGCCACCTGACGCTCAAAGCGGCCCTTCTGGTCGATGGGGTCGTTCAGCTCGCTGAAGGCGTTGCCGTACTCGGTGCAGTCGATGAAATACTCAAAGCGCTCGGTGAAGGCGGGATCGTCCGGCTTGCGCTTTGCCAGCGGGCTGATCTCTACGGGGTAGTCGTAGATGAAGGTGGGCTGGATGAGCTTGTCCTCCACGAAGGCATCAAAGAACTCGGCCAGAATGGAACCCTTGGTGGGCACCTCGGGCAGCTCCACGTGGTGCTCCTTGGCGGCGGCGATGGCATCCTCGTCGGACTTCCAGTCGTTGAAGTCCACGCCGGAATACTTCTTGACCGCTTCCACCATGGTCAGGCGCTCCCAGTGGCCCATGTCGATCTGCTTGCCCTGATAGGGGATGACCATGCTGCCGCAGATCTTCTGGGCAAGGCGCTTGTACAGCTCCTCCACCAGATCCATCATGCCGTGGAAGTCGGTGAAGGCCTGATACAGCTCGATGCTGGTGAACTCCGGGTTGTGCTTGGGGTCCATGCCCTCGTTGCGGAAGATGCGGCCCACCTCGTACACGCGGTCCATGCCGCCCACGATCAGGCGCTTGAGGTACAGCTCGGTCTCGATGCGCAGCACCATGTCCATGTTCAGGCTGTTGTGATGGGTGTAGAAGGGGCGTGCGGATGCGCCAATCTCGAAGGGGGTCAGGATGGGGGTGTCCACCTCCAAAAAGCCCTTCTCGTCCAGATAGGCGCGGATCTCCTTCAGGATCTGGCTGCGCTTCACGAAGGTGTCCTTCACCTCGGGGTTTGCAATCAGGTCCACGTAGCGCTGACGGTAACGCATCTCGGTGTCGGTCAGGCCGTGGAACTTCTCGGGCAGGGGGCGCAGGCTCTTGGCCAGCAGGGTCAGCTCGGTGGCGCGCACGCTCAGTTCGCCGGTCTTGGTGCGGAACACCTCGCCCTTCACGCCGATGATATCGCCCACGTCCAGCTTCTTGAAGGCGGCGTAAGGCTCTTCGCCCAGCTCATCGCGGCGGACGTACAGCTGAATGTCGCCCTTATCGTCCCGCAGGTGGGCAAAGCTTGCCTTGCCCATTACGCGCTTGGACATCATACGGCCAGCCAGCGCCACGGTCTTGCCGCTGTCGGTCTCGTTGGGCAGGTCGGCAAACTCGGCCTTCAGGTCGGCAGAGTAGGCATCCTGCGGGTACTTGGTCAGGGTGAAGGGGTCGTGGCCTGCAGCCTGCAGGTCGGCCAGCTTCTGGCGGCGCACCTGCACCTGCTCGCTCTCGGACAGGCCCTGCGCCGGGTTCTTCTTTTGTTCTTCCATGGTTTCTCCTATTCGTTTGGCCTGCTCAGCCTGCAGCGTGGGTAATGTTCAGCACGGTGTACTCCACGGTGTGGCCGGTGGGCAGCAGCACTTCGGCCTTGTCGCCCACAGCCTTGCCCAGCAGAGCGTGGCCCACGGGGCTTTCGTCGCTGATCTTGCCGTTCAGGGGGTCGGCTTCGGTGCGGCCCACAATGTCGTACTCCTCGTTCTCGTCCTCGCCGGTCATGAGGATGGTGACGTGGGTGCCCACAGAGACATTGTCCACGCTCAGCTCGCTCTCATCAATGATGACGGCGTTCTTGATCATCTGCTCCAGTTCGGTGATGCGGTTCTCCACCAGACCCTGCGTATTCTTGGCCTCGTCGTACTCGCTGTTCTCGGAAAGGTCGCCGTGGCTGCGTGCTTCCTTGATCTCTTCGGCCAGCTCCTTGCGGCGCACCGTTTTGAGGTATTCCAGCTCCTCCTGCATTGCCTTCAGACCGGCAGCGGACATTTTGATCTCTTGTGCCATGTTGAGAATCTCTCCTTGTCTCTATTTGTGCTGTGCAGCCGCAAAGCCGCACAAGAATGCCATTTTGACTACATTATTATAATAGCAGGCGGCTGCTTTGTCAACAAAAAAGGCGGCGGTAGGGCAGAAAAATGTGTCGGCTGGATCAAATAACGGAACAGCCCGCTCTTCAAAAAAGGAGAACGGGCTGTTTTGATTCCATTGGGTGTTACTTGGTAGACGGTTTCATCTGCTGTGCCTTTTTCCACGCGCGAATGGCTTTTACGGTGGAGACCGGCACATGGGGGTCGAATTTGTCCGGATGCTCACTGCTGCGCAGCGTCATCAGCTCGTTTTCAATTGCCCACTGTGCAGCCTGCTGCGCATCGGTGTCGTCGGTGTCGATATCGGTATAAGCGGCTTCGGCAGCAGGAACAGGCTGTCCGGCATCCTTCCAGAGCACTTCGGCCAGTTCGATGCGAGTTTCCGGGATGGCGGTACCCTTGGGCAGATGATGGATCAGCCACAGCTCGGTGCCCAGCTGATGCAGCCCGCCCACCAGCAGTGCACCGCCAATGATCGTTACCGCAGTGCTGATGCCAGGGTCAACAGGGGAGTCATCGATGATGGGAATATCCATTGTTGAAGCTGTGACTGCTACGCGATTCTTAGGCATAGTAAAGGTGAAGCTTTCTTTATTTTTGTAGTATTCTGAATTGCTTAAACCATCAATCTCCCAACTACCAAAAGAGAGACCACTGTCAGCGAAAGACTGCTGATCAAAAGTGATTTCAACTGTAGCACCGACGGGCACAATAGCTGTATCGCCAACTACAGGATCGCCATCTACTGTGAAAATGCCGCCGCTGACGACCAAAGGCTGTACCCAGTAATTCACGGTGAAGCCGTCCGCTTGAATTTTTTCCAAAACTGTGTTATCTACGCTGCCGCTTTTTAGTAGAGCGTTCCAAGAGTATTTGGTACCGTCATAATTGATAGTGTTGAACTTTGCGCAATCAATAAAAGCATCTTTTTTGATTTCAGTAACATCATCCGAGATGTTTAATGTGGTGAGATTTCCGCATTTATAAAAAGCATTTTCGCCGATGGAAGTGAATCCATTGGGAAGGGTAAAAGACTCCAGACTTTCACAGTTGGCAAAGGTTGCATCAGGAAGCGCGCTTAGCTGCGAATTCTTTTCAAAGGTAACTTTTTTTAGTCCGATACAGCGGTTGAACACATGTGAACTCATAGTAGTTACACTGCTTGGAATGGTGATTTCTGTTAAACTATAACAGTTCTGAAAAGCTTGATACCCGATTTTAGTAAGCCCATCGGGAAGATTGATGTCTTCGAGTTTGAGGCAAGAAAAGAAAGCGAAATCACCGATTTCCTTCAAACTATCGGGAAGTGTAATGGATGTGATTTCGCCGTTAAATCTTGTGTTGCGAAAAGCTTTATCCGCAATGGCTGTTACAGTGTAGGATTCTCCATTCAAGGAATTTGTTGCTTTTTCTGGAATAGTTACTTGGGTCAATAAGGTGGTTGCTTCGGGTCCTTTGACTTTGGCGGTTGTGTCACTTGTTATCTCGTATGTAAGACCGTTAAAGTTAAATGTATCGCCCGTCTCCGCCGCAAATGCAGAGACTGCCCCGACAGGCAGAAATGTCAGTGCCATGCTGAATGCCAGCAGCAGGCTGATAAGTCGCGTTTTCATATAAATTCCTCCTTGATACGACTTTTGCGGGTGGATCTTGTCTGCGCGGATCGTGGACAAAAAAGATTCACCAATCTTTATTCTACCCCCCCCCAACAGAAATCAAGGATTTTAGACAAGATTGGAAGGATGCCTAAAAATGGCAGAGATTTTAGAGGATCTGAGAAAAATAACAACAAAAACCCCCGCTGACAGAGGGAAAAGTGTCAACGGGGGTCGGGAAAATGTCCTATTCAGTTAGAGAATCAATCGTCTGCGCTCTCGTCCAGATTGCCCAGCTTCTTGGCCTGCTCCACAACGGCAGGCACCAGCATCTCGGGCAGAACCTCGTAGCGGGCAAACTCGGTGGTGAACCAGCCGCGGCCCTGCGTGGTCTGCCGGATGAAGGTGGTAAAGTTTGCAAGCTCTGCCAGCGGCACTTCAGCGATGATGGTCTGCAGGCCGTCATCGTCCGGCTCCATGCCCAGCACGCGGCCGCGGCGCTTGGTCACATCGCCCATGATATCGCCGGTGTTGTCGTTCGGCACATGAGCCTTCAGGGTGTGGATGGGTTCCAGAATGACCGGGCCGGCCTCCGGCATAGCGGCCTTGTAAGCCAGCTTTGCGGCCATAATAAAGGCCATCTCGGAGCTGTCCACCGGGTGGTAGCTGCCGTCCAGCAGGGTGGCTTTCAGGCCCACCACGGGGTAGCCTGCAAGCACGCCCTTTTCGGCGGCAAGGCGCACGCCCTTTTCAACAGCCGGGAAGAAGTTCTTGGGCACGCTGCCGCCGAATACCTTCTCCTCAAACACCACCTGCTCGCTGTCACAGGGCTCGAAGTTGATGATAACATCACCGAACTGGCCGTGACCGCCGGTCTGCTTCTTATGACGGCCCTGCTTCTGGCAGGCCTTGCGGATGGATTCGCGGTAGGCGATGCGGGGTGCTTCCAGCCCGATCTCCACGCCGAACTTGTTCTTGAGTTTGGCCTTCACCACGTCCAGATGCTGCTCGCCCAGACCGCCGATCACCTGCTGATGGGTCTCGGCGTTGTTCTCGTAGCTCAGGGTGGGGTCTTCTTCCATCAGGCGGGCCAGCGCGCTGCTGATCTTGCCCTCGTCGCCCTTCTTGGCCACAGTGACGGCCATGAACAGGCTGGGCTTGGGGAACACGGGGGCGGGCAGCTTGACCACGCGCTCAGCGTCGCACAGGGTGTCGCCGGTCTTGGCGCTCACCAGCTTTGCCACTGCGCCGATGTCACCGGCAATGATGCCGTCGGAGTCCACCTGCTTTTTGCCAATGACGGTGAGGGGCTTGGAGATCTTCTCCACATCGCCGGTGCGGGCGTTGGTGAGGGGTTCGCCTGCAGTCACCTTGCCGCTGACCACGCGCAGGTAGCTCAGCTTGCCCACGAACGGGTCGGCCACGGTCTTGAACACGTAGGCGGCGGTAGGCTCGTCCACGGTGCAGTGCAGTTCCACCGGCTCGCCGGCGGCATCCTCGGCCAGCGTGCTGGCTTCGTGCTCCGGACTGGGCAGCAGCTTGTGCATGTTGAACAGCAGCATATCCAGCGCCTGCTGGTTCACGGCGCTGCCGCAGAACACGGGGGTGATCAGGCCGTCCTTGACGCCCTTGCGCATGCCCTCCACGATCTCTTCGGTGGTGAAGGCTTCGCCGCCGAAGAACTTTTCCATCAGCTCATCGTCGGTCTCGGCAATGGCTTCGCTCATGGCCTCGATCAGGCCCTGAAAACGGTGGCCGATGTCCGGCAGATCCACCTGGATCTGCTTGCCGCCCTCGTACTTGAAGGCCTTCTGGCTGAACAGGTTGATGTACACGGGGGTGCCGTCGTCCAGCTTGGCGGGCACCACGCAGGGACAGACGGTGGAGCCGAACTTGATCTTCATATCCTCAAGGATCTTGAAGTAGTTGGCATTCTCCAGATCGCACTTGGAGACGAACACCATGGTAGCCTTGCCATTCTTGCGGGCCAGCTGGAACGCCTTCTCGGCACCCACAGTCACGCCGCTGCGGCCGGACACCACCACCAGCACGCTCTCGGCTGCGCGGATGCCCTCGTACTCACCGGCCTCGAAGTCGAACAGGCCCGGCGCATCGATCAGGTTGTACTTGATGCCCTCGTACTCCACGGGGACGACCGATGCAGACAGGCTGGCCTTGCGCTTTGCTTCCTCAGGGTCAAAGTCCGAAACAGTAGTGCCGTCCTCGACCCGGCCCATACGCTCGGCAGCGCCCGAAAAATAGACCAGCGCCTCGGTGAGCGTGGTCTTGCCGCTGCCGGCATGACCGGCAATCAGGATATTGCGGATGTTGTTGCTTGCGTATTTCATATCGGTTTTTCCCTCATTTCCGCCGCACGGAGCATTCTCTCCGCTTTTGTGGCATATTTTACAAAGATAATACCACACTCAAAATGATTTTTAAATATTTCGTTTGAAAATTCTGACGAATCAAGCGCCAAACTTCGGGGCAAGGTTTTGTGCAAGTTGCACGGCAGTGCCAAAGTTTATTGTAAAATCCACAGCGATACGCTATAATAAAAGGCAGAATAAAGGCACAAGGAGCATACCAAAATGAAACGCACGGATTACATCAACTGGGATGAATATTTCATGGGCATTGCGCTGCTCACGGCCATGCGCTCCAAGGACCCCAACAGTCAGGTGGGCGCGTGCATCGTCAGCTCGGAAAACAAAATTCTGTCCTTGGGCTACAACGGTATGCCCATTGGCTGCAGCGACGACGAGATGCCCTGGGAGCGGGAGGGCGCACCGCTGGACACCAAGTATATGTACGTGTGCCACGCCGAGCTGAACGCCATCCTCAACAGCGCCCACAATAACCTGAAAGGTGCGCGGGTGTACGTGACGCTGTTCCCCTGCAACGAGTGTACCAAGGCCATCATCCAGTCGGGCATTGCCGAGGTGGTGTACTACGGCGACAAGTACCACGACAGCGATTCCAGCGTGGCGGCGCGGTTCATGTTCAAAAAGGCCGGCGTGAAGCTGACTGCCTATCAGTCCACCGGACGGAAGGCAGAGCTGGAGCTGTAAGCTTCCTCTTGACCTTCCCGATGCAACGTACTATAATAGAGTCATAGCTTGAATAAATATTCAAGAATGCTTGCATAGAGAGGGAAATATACAATGAGTCTGAAGAACCGCAGCTTTTTGAAGCTATTGGACTACACCCCTGCCGAGATCGAAGAACTGCTGGACCTTGCCGCAGACCTGAAGGCAAAAAAGAAGGCCGGCATCCGCCACAATGACCAGCTGGCAGGCAAGAACATCGCCCTGATCTTTGAAAAGACCTCCACCCGCACCCGTTGCAGCTTCGAGGTCGCTGCCCACGATCTGGGCATGGAAGTGACCTACCTTGACCCGTCCGGCAGCCAGATCGGCAAGAAGGAGTCCATCGCCGACACTGCCCGTGTGCTGGGCCGCATGTTCGACGGCATCGAGTACCGCGGCTATGGCCAGCAGATCGTGGAAGACCTTGCCCACTACGCCGGTGTGCCGGTGTGGAACGGCCTGACCAACGAGTTCCATCCCACCCAGATCCTGGCCGACTTCCTCACCATCCGGGAGCACTTTGGCCACCTGAAGGGCATCAACTTCGTTTACTTCGGCGATGCCCGCTACAACATGGGCAACAGCCTGATGGTGGGCTGCGCCAAGATGGGCCTGAACTTCACTGCCTGTGCACCCAAGAAGTACCAGCCGGACGCTGCCCTCGTGGCCGAGTGCCAGAAGATCGCTGCCGAGACCGGTGCCACCCTCACCTTTGAGGAGGACCCCGCCAAGGCCGCCAAGGGTGCCGACGTGCTGTACACCGATGTGTGGGTGTCCATGGGTGAGCCGGTGGAGGTGTGGGCTGAGCGCATCAACGACCTTGCCGCCTACCAGATCAACCAGCAGCTGATGGACATTGCAGGCCCGCACGCTGTGTTCATGCACTGCCTGCCCGCCTTCCACGACCACAAGACCACCGTGGGCAAGGAGATGGGCGAGCGCTTTGGTCGCGATGCCATGGAAGTGACCGATGAAGTGTTTGAAGGCCCCCAGAGCATCGTGTTCGACGAAGCCGAGAACCGGATGCACACCATCAAGGCCGTGATGGCTGCGACCCTTGGCTATGTAAAATAACGGATCACAAATAAAAAAGGGAGGCTGCGTTTGCAGTCTCCCTTTTGCTTTTCCTGTTAGGCTTCCTTCAGCTTCAGCACGCCAGCCTGTACCAGACGCTTGCGCAGCAGTGCACCCACGATGCAGCTCACCACGATCTTGGCGAGGTCCAGCGCAATGAACGGGTACACGCACACCGAAAGCGCATAGCCCAGCTCGCACTGCATCTGGAACACGAACCATGCGGTGCCCAGCACGTAGCAGGCGGCATCGCCCAGCACAAGGCCGATGCCGGAGATCACCGGCTGGCCCTTGCTCTTTTCGATGAACAGACCGCCGATGAAGGCCAGCAGCAGGTAGCCCACCAGATAGCCGCCGGTGGGGCCTGCCAGCTTGGCAATGCCCGCGCCGTAGCCGGAGAACACCGGCACGCCCACAAGGCCGATGAGCAGGTACACCGCCACGCTCAGCGTGCCGAACTTGGGCCCCAGCAGCCATGCGGTCAGGCAGATGACAAAGTTTGACAGCGAAATGGGGATGGCTCCGATGGGCACGCTCAGCGGGCCAAGCACGCACAGCGCGGCGGCCATCAGCGCAGTGACAGCCATCTGATAGGTGGTCAGTTTTTTGTTTTTCATAGAATAGAATTCCCCTCTGTTAAAAATTTACAAGGCATCTGTGGCTGAGTATAACGCGGCAGAGGGAAGACGGTCAACAATGAAGTTGCAGCAGGGTTTACAATAGGGCGTGTTGTAATGCGTCGTAGAATATGGTAAGATGATAACAAAAAAAGATTGACCGCCCTGCTTCCAAACTGTGCGGTCAATCTTTTTGACAAACGGGATGGAAAGCTGACCCTTGCAGTCAGCGCCCCTTCTGTATTTATTATACCGCATCAGCGTTATTTATCAAGGAGGTTCCCTATGGGTGGAGGACACGTATCGCGCCCCGATTTCGGGATGCCGCAGCCGGACCCGGCCTACCCACTGACCGAGTTCTACCTGCTTTTGCAGCACGCACTGGACAAAGCGGGCCGCTTTGCGCTGCCTGCGCTGTATGCCCGCGTGCAGGCACCGGCCCGGCACATCTATCTGGACGAGGCGCGGGAATATTTGAGCCTTTCGCCTACCGGGCGGGAGGGGGATATCCGCCTGCTGGCCGAGGGCAGTCTGCAGCTGCTGTACAGTACCCTGCACGTCCAGCCGGACGGCACGCCTGCAGCCCTGCTGCTCACCGAGGAGTGCACCCGCGCCACGGTGGCGGTGCAGCTGCTGTCGCCCTTTGTGTGGGAGGACCCGCTGCCGCCGCTGCCGGACACCCCTGCGGCGCTGACGCTGCAGCTGACCATGCAGGATGTGATGCAGGCCGATACCGACCCGGAAGCGCTGGGCAGAAAGCTGGCTGGCACAGCGGCGAACAAGCGCTGGCTGCACCATCCGAAGGCCGAGACCTTCCTTGCAGAACGGGTGGCCCTGCTGCAGAGAGTATATAAAAGGTGATTTTCATAAATTTTTCCTGCAATGCAATCTTCGGGGGCGTTCAGCCGTGTATAGGGTGAATGTCCCCCGTGGAACACGAATTCCACCAGCCCTGTACAGGCGGTAAAGGAGAGCTTGAAACTATGGGACAGCTGACCAGAAACGAAGTATTTACGCTGGCAGTGCAGAAATACAGCGATGCTGTTTACCGCGCTGCCATACACAACAGCCGATGCACAGCCGATGCCGAGGACGTGGTGCAGGATGTCTACGAGAAGCTCCTGCATTATAATGGTACGTTTGAGAGTGAGGAGCACCTCAAGGCGTGGCTGCTGCGGGTGGCCATCAACCGCTGCCGGGACCTGACCCGCGCAGCCCATCAGAAGGACACCGAGCTGGACGAGAACCTGCCCGCGCCCGATGCGTTTGAGGACGGCAGTGTGCTGGACGCAGTGCGCGCCCTGCCGGAAAACTACCGCAATGCTATCTATCTGCATTACTACGAGGGGTACACGGCGGCGGAGATCGGCCGGATGATGGGCGCACCATCCAACACGGTGCTGAGCTGGCTGCGGCGTGCCCGGGCGCAGTTACATACGATGCTGAAGGAGGAGATCGAAGATGAGGTGGTATGAGTACAAGATGGAGACGGACGACCTCTACGCCCCGGACGATCTGAAGGCAAAGCTGCTGGCCATGACCGACCAGCTGACCGAAGAAGAAAAGGCCCAGCCCATGATGAAAACCGCCGCACCGGTACCGGCTCAGTCCGCCCCGGTGCAGCCGAAGAAGAAACTGATCCGCTTCCCCGCAAAGCGGGTGGGCGCACTGGCGGCCTGCCTTGCTGTGTGCGTGGTAGGCTATGGTGCTTTTGCCACCGGACAAATCGGCCTTGGCGCAAAGAGCAGCAGCCCGGCGGTCTATTATTCTGCGGACAGCACTGCGGCGGTGATGGCGGCAGGCGGCGCGGACCGCGCCGCTGTGGACAGCCCCATGGCAGCCGATTACAGTCTGAACACCATGGCGCTGGAAAGCAGTGCAGACAACGGCACCGCTGTTTATTCGGAGGACGACGCGGCAGCAGCGGCCCACAGCACCGACCACGCAAAGATCATCTACACCGCGAACCTCAGCCTGGAAAGCAAGGACTACGACGCAGCCCGCGCTGCGCTGGATGCTGCTCTTGCTGAAGCGGGCGGCTATCTGGAATCCAGCAGTGAATACTCGGATGCCGGTGACAGCCGCAGTGTCAGCCTGACCTACCGGGTGCCGCAGCAGAACTACGAGAACTTTCTTGCCGCCGTGGCCGAAGCAGGCAACGTGACCTACAAAAACCAGCAGGCCGACGACGTGACCGCCCAGTACATGGACGTGGAGACCCGGCTTGAGAATCTCAAGAACCAGCGAACCCGCCTGCAGCAGCTGCAGCAGCAGGCCGACAACCTCTCCGACCTGCTTGAGATCGAGTCCAGCCTGACGGATGTGCAGAGCCAGATCGAGAGCTGGCAGAGCCAGATGGACTGGTACAACGATCAGGTGGAAGAGTGCACCGTGTACGTGAGCCTGAGCGAGGTGAGCACCTACTCGCCGCCCAGCGAGGGCTTCGGCAGCCGCTTTGTCAGCGCCCTTTCCGCTGGCTGGCAGAACTTTGTGGATGGCCTGCAGCAGGTCATCGTTGCCCTTGCCGGTGCATGGCCGGTGGTGGTGATCGCAGCCGCCGCCTGCGCAGGGTTCGTGGTTTGGAAAAAGAAGAAAAAATAAATCAAAAAAATACTTGACATCCGCCCGCCCTTGTGGTATTATACTTGAGCAGTCAGCGAGAACCGCTGAGAGCACAAAGTAAATATCGCGGGGTGGAGCAGTCTGGTAGCTCGTCGGGCTCATAACCCGAAGGTCGTTGGTTCAAATCCGGCCCCCGCAACCACCAAGCGTTCTGAGATCTCTCAGAACGCTTTTTTGTTGTCTGTATCCGATATGAAGAAGGGGCTGCTGCACATCGTTTTAGCCGAAAGTGCAGCAGCCCCTCTTACTGTATCAAAAATTTACACCTACTCGCCGCTGAAATGGTAGCTGCCCACAAGGCCCGCCAGATTGAAGGTCTTGCTGGGGGCTGCGCTCGTTCAATGATGACGGCAAAATCGTACTGCGCAGAGGTGCTTCTTCTATATTTACCATTTACAATGCCCTACATCACCCACGGCTTCCTGCGGGCGGACAGCCGCAACAGCATGGGCTTCATTCTGCTGTACGGCAAAAAGAACGTCTCCCGCTACGGCTTCCGTCACTCGGTGCTGGAGGCCACACGCCGCCCGGTGTGCCATGTCATCCTGCAACGCTGCGCGGGCAGGGATATGCTGGACGATGCCGCTGCCGAGGCCCAGCTGGCCGAGGCGGATGAACTGTTGACGGCTGTGGGCTTTGTGCAGTATCTGCCGCGGCGCTGGGCAAAGCCCGGCTGCGAGGATAAATTCTGGCAGGGCGCTGCTGCCGGCATGGACGTGCTGGCCTTCGGCCTTTGCGCCTGCACAAAGCTGGACGGCATGGAGACCACCAACACCGGTGACCTGAGCGTTTATCTTGCACACAGTGCGGATTATGAGCAGATCACTGTGTCCACCGTCCCGGCAGAAAGAACCGAATAACAGCTGCAAAGCACAGCTTTTCCCAGCCAATGGGAAGGGCTGTGCGCCGCGGCACTGGCCCTTGGCTGCGTGGGCTGCGGCAGCAGCGCCCGCAAGGTGATGGCCTACGAAGCCCTGATGCGCTCCGATATGGAAGCGCTGCGCTCACCCGCTACCATCATGAAGCTGGCGCGGGAGCAGGGCGCACTGTGCGAGATCGAGCGGCTGACCTTCTTCAAATCGCTGGAGAACTTCGACCACCTGCGCAGCGAGGGCCTTGTGCGCAGGGACACGATGCTGTTCATCAACTCCATTGCAAGCGTCTGCCTGCCCAGAGAGGACAGCGAGTATATGGAGAGCCGCTGGCATGAGCTGTGCCGCCAGATGGTCATTGAGATCACCGAGGAAGAGGAGATCGACCACGAAGCACTGGAGGCCAAGCGCCATGTGCCGGGCTTCTCCGGCATGTTCGCGCTGGACGATTACGGCAGCGGCTTTGCCAACGAGAACAGCCTGCTGGAGCTTTCGCCCCGGTTCATCAAGGTGGATATCGCCATCATCCGCGGCATCGATACCGACCCGGACAAGCAGCAGATCGTGCAGAACATCGTGGCCTATGCCCACCCGCGCAACATGCAGATCATTGCCGAGGGCGTGGAGACCGCCGCCGAGCTGCGCAAGGTCATCGAGCTGGGCGCGGATGCGCTGCAGGGCTACTTCCTTGCAAAACCTGCCGCCGTGCCGGCCAAAATGGCACCTGCCGCCCGCAAGGTCATTGCCGAGTACAGCTCTGCATCCGACAGCGGCTGAATACGAACATAAAAAGTCCCGCAGAAATGCGGGGCTTTTTGTATCTGCCACTGGCGTATTACAGTTTGCTGCGGTATACTGGAACCGGGCAAACAACAGCACAGGAGGTGCTTTTTTATTATGGTACAGGTAGACCTTATCACCGGCTTTCTGGGCGCAGGCAAAACCACCTTTCTGCGTCGGTATGTCCGGTATCTGGTGGCACAGGGCCACAATGTCTGCATTCTGGAAAACGACTTCGGCGCAGTGAACGTGGATGCCATGCTGGTGCAGGACCTTCTTGGCCCGAACTGCGACCTTGAGACCATCAGCGGCGGATGCGACTGCGACACCCACCAGCGCCGGATGCGCACCAAGCTCATTGCCATGGCCATGCGCGGGTTCGACCGGGTGGTGGTGGAACCCAGCGGCATCTTTGATGTGGACGAGTTTTTTGATGTGCTGCGGGACGACCCGCTGGACCGCTGGTATCACATCGGCAATGTGATCGCCATAGTGGATGCCATGCTGCCGGAAACGCTTTCGCCGCAGGCTGAGTATGTGCTGGCATCCGAGACGGCCAACGCGGGCCGGGTGCTGGTCAGCCGTACCCAGTTGGCCGGGCAGCAGCAGACCGCTGCCGCCGTGGCCCACCTGACCCGTGCGCTGGAGGGCTGCAAGTGCTCCCGCCGCTTTGCGCCGGAAGAGATCATCACCAAGGACTGGGCACGGCTTACCGATGCCGACCTTGCCGCCATTGCGGCCTGCGGCTGCAGGCAGGCCAGCTGCGAAAAGCTGCATTTTGACGAGCACGAAGCCTTCAGCTCTCTGTGCTTTCTGGAGCAGCACCTGACGCTGCAGCAGCTGCAGGCCGCTGCCGACCACTTGTTTGCGGATGCCGCCTGCGGCCATGTGCTGCGGGTGAAGGGCTTTGCACCGGACCCGCAGGGCACCACCGGCTGGCTGGAGCTGAACGCCACCGCTGCCGGCAGAACACTGGAACCCATCCCGCAGGGGCAGGATGTGCTCATCGTCATTGGCGAAGGACTGGACAAAGCGGCCATTGAAGCCCGGCTCAAGGCCTGAATTTTCAACACAAAAACAACAGAATGGTGAAAAACAGAAGGAGAAAGAGAAGGAGGTCATGAACAAGACCCGGCAGGCTCCCTCGGCACGGCGCATCATCGGCATGGTGGTGGGTGTTATCATCATCGACTTTGGCCCCTTCATCCAGTTCTTCGATGGACATTTCGCCCAGAAGGTGCTGAAATATAAACAAGAAAAGGAATAACAAAAAAGGCGTGGGCCTCCGAATGGAAGCTCACGCCTTTTACGATTACGATCAGAACTTGAACAGCGGAGTGCCGGCCAGCACATCGCCCTCGGCCAGCATCTTCAGCTCGCCCATGTCATCGCCGTTGGTCACGATGATGGCGGTAGCGGTGGGATGGCCTGCGGCGCGGATGGCGTCCAGATCCACCTTCAGCAGCGGGGTGCCGGCCTTGACCTTATCGCCCACCTTGACCAGTGCCTTGAAGCCCTTGCCCTGCATCTCCACAGTGTCCATGCCAACATGGATCAGGATCTCGATGCCGTCCTCGCTGGTCAGGCCCACGGCGTGCAGGGTGGAAGCCACCTGTTCCACGGTGCCGTCAAACGGAGCATACACGGTCTTGCCGGTGGGCTCGATGCCGCAGCCGGGGCCAAGGATGCCCTGCGCAAAGGTCTCGTCGGGGATATCGGCCTGTGCCAGCACCTTGCCGCGGATGGGGGTCAGAACGGTCTTGCTCTGACCGAAGAATTTGACAGTCTCTTCCTGCTCGGTCTTGCCGCCGAACAGCTTATCAAAAAAGCCCATGTTAAAATACCTTCTTTCCGATTATTTCATAGAGCCAGCCGGCCGAAACGCTGTCCTGCAAGGCCCACCGGCTCCAACCCATTGGTCTACCCAAAAGATACCACATTGTGAAAGAAATTGCAATTGGTATCCCGCATAAAACCGCCAAAAATCTTTGGCGGTATCACATCAGGTCGATCAGCTGCTCGATCTCCTCCATGCGGGTGGCCCAGCTGGTGGCAATGCGCATCACGGTGTGGGTGTCGTCGTACTTCTCCCAGAAGCCGAACTTTGCCAGTGGTTCCAGTGCTTCCAGCTGGCTGTTCTCCAGAATGGGGAACACCTGATTGGTGGGCGACTCCATATAGAAGCGGTAGCCCTTGGCAGCAAGGCCCTCCTTCAGACGGTCGGCGGTCTCGATGGCGTTCCGGCTGATGCGGGTGTACAGATCATCGGTGAACAGCACATCGAACTGCAGGCCCATCAGACGGCCCTTGGCAAGCAGCGCGCCCTGCTGCTTGACCATAGTCATAAAGTGGGCCGGTGCGCCGTGGGGGAACACCACGGCCTCGCCGCACAGCGCGCCCACCTTGGTGCCGCCGATGTAGAACACATCGGTCAAGCGGGCGATATCCTGCAGGGTAACATCGGTGCCCTTGGCCATCAGACCGTAGCCCAGGCGTGCGCCGTCCATGAACAGGGGCATGTGGTACTCCTGACACACAGCGTGCAGCTCTTCCAGCTCAGCCTTGGTGTACAGGGTGCCGTACTCGGACGGGTGAGAGATATATACCATGCCGGGGAACACCATGTGGTCGTGGTTGGCATCGGCATAGAAGGTGGCGCACCAGTCGCGCACATCGGCGGCGCTCACCTTGCCCTCGTGGGCGGGCAGGGCAATGACCTTGTGGCCGGTATACTCAATGGCACCGGCTTCGTGTGCAGCCACATGGCCGGTGGCAGCAGCCATCACGCCCTGCCAGCGCTGCAGCATGGACGCAATGACGATGGCGTTGGTCTGGGTGCCGCCGGAGATGAAGGTCACGTCTGCATCCGGGCAGCCGCAGGCAGCGCAGATCTTTGCTTTGGCGCTGGCGCAGTAGGGGTCGGTGCCATAGCCGGGCACCTTTTCAAAGTTGGTCTCGGCCAGCTTTTGCAGGATCGCGGGGTGTGCACCCTCACAGTAGTCGTTCTCGAAATACAGCATATCGTTACTCCTGATCCAGTGAGATAAAGTGTTGATAGGACTATTCTACTACGGGGGAGAGGGAGTGTCAAATCACGTCCCTCTTTACGGCAAAGGATTTTTACTGTATCTTTAGTTTTTCTATGGTATAATGCGGGAAACGGAATATATTATTTGGGAAGGGGAATGTGCATGAAAAAACAGACGCTTGTGCGGGATGCCACCGTAATGCTGCTGGCTCTGTTCGCCGCCTATGCCATGGTGATGCTTACACAGGCCGTTATGGGCCGCATTGAGGGCGTAGCAATGCTTATCTTTATGCTGGCGGTATTCGTCACCTCTATGTATACAGAAGGTTATGCGTGGGGCGTGGCGGCTTCGCTCATCAGCGTGCTGGCTGTGAACTTTGCCTTCCTCTCACCGTATTTCGCCTTCAACTTTACCCTGTCGGAAAACCTGTTCTCCGGCCTTGTGATGCTGGTGGTGTCCATCATGACCAGCACCCTCACCACCCGCATCAAAAAGCAGGAACAGCTGCGTATGGAAAGCGAGAAGGAGAAGATGCGTGCAAACCTTCTGCGCGCGGTTTCTCACGATCTGCGCACCCCGCTCACCTCCATCTACGGTGCCTGCTCCACTGTGATCGAAAATTATGACTCGCTGGATAAGGAAAAGAGCATTAAACTGCTTGGCGAAGCCTGCAGTGATGCCCAGTGGCTGACCCGCATGGTGGAGAATCTGCTTTCCGTCACCCGCATCGACAGCGAGAAGGTGACGGTGCAAAAGACCCCCACTGTGCTGGACGAACTGCTGGATACGGTGCTGGTCAAGTTCCGCAAGCGCTACCCGGAGATCCCGGTGGAGCTGGAAACGCCGGATGCCTTTATCGTGATCCCCATGGATTCCATGCTCATCCAGCAGGTGCTGATGAACCTGCTGGAAAATGCCGCTCTGCACGCCGAGGGCATGACAAAACTGACCTTGAAGGTGTTCACGGTGGGCAATCGTGCGGTGTTCGAGGTGACGGACGATGGCTGCGGCATCCCCAGAGAACGGCTGAAAACGCTGTTCTCCGGCACCGACCCGGATGTACCGGCAGACAGCCGCAAGCACGGCATGGGCATCGGCCTTTCGGTGTGTGCGGCCATCATCAAGGCGCACGGCGGCGAGATCAAGGCCGAGAGCCGTCTGGGTGAGGGAACGACCATCCGCTTCTGGCTGGAGACCGAAGAAATTGAAATGGAGGATGCAGAAGATGAGCAATAACAAATTCAAGGTCCTGATCGTAGAGGATGAGGCAAATATCTGCAGCTTTATCGAAACGCTGCTCACCACCAACGATTATCAGGCTCTGGTGGCTCATACCTGTACCATGGGCCTGACTCTGTTCGCCTCCCACAACCCGGATCTGGTCATTCTGGATCTGGGCCTGCCGGACCGGGACGGGCTGGAATTCATCCGCACCGTGCGGCAGAAGTATATGACCCCCATCGTGGTGCTCTCGGCCCGCACCGACGAGATGGATAAGATCGAAGCGCTGGATCTGGGTGCCAATGATTACATCACCAAGCCCTTCAGCACCGGCGAACTGCTGGCCCGCGTGCGCGCTGCCCTGCGGCTGAACCGCTACAGTGCTATGCACGGCGGCAATGCCCCGGCGGGTGAGTTCCGCGCACAGGGAATGCGCATCAACTATGACCGCCGTAAGGTGTTCGTGGACGAGCAGGAGATCAAGCTGACCCAGACCGAATACAACATCGTGGCATTCCTTTCCCAGCACGCGGGCCGCGTGATGACCTATGCGGCCATCGTCAAGGCCATCTGGGGCGATACCGACATCGGCAGCACCAAAAAGCTGCAGGTGAACATGGCCAATATCCGCAAAAAGCTGGGCAGCCGTCCGGGCAGCAATGCCTATATCCTCAATGAGCTGGGCGTGGGCTACCGCATGATCGACGAGGATGCCCGCAGCGGGGAGATCAACGAATGATACTTGCACTGATCCTGTTTGCTGTTACCTATGTATTGATGCTGCGGCTGCAGCAGTACCGCCCGTGGGTGGCACTGTGCAGTGCGGTGCTCTTTATTGTGCTGGGCGAGGCAGGGGTCTACGAGTTTTCACTCCGCGCCGCGCTGCAGGCCGTGGATTATAATGTGCTGCTCATGATGGCGGGCACCATGGGTACGGTGGCACTGTTCATCGAGAGCAAAATGCCTGCCCGCCTGGCGGAAATGCTTATCGTCCGTGTGCCGGATGTCAAGTGGGCGGTGTGTATGCTGGCGCTGTTCGCCGGTGTCATCAGTGCTTTTGTGGACAATGTGGCCACGGTGCTCATGGTGGCACCGGTGGGCCTTGCCATTGCCCGCAAGCTGAAGATCTCGCCGGTGCCGGTGCTCATTGCCATTGCGGTGTCCTCCAACCTGCAGGGCGCGGCCACGCTGGTGGGCGACACCACCAGCATCCTGCTGGGCAGCTTTGCCGACATGAATTTCTTCGATTTCTTCTGGATGCGGGGCCGTCCGGGCATCTTCTGGGGCGTAGAGCTGGGCGCACTTGCTTCGCTGGCAGTGCTGCTGTGGCTGTTCCGCCGCGAGACCCAGCCTATCGCCGCAAAGGTGGAGACTGAGGTGGAGGACGATGTGCCCACTGCCCTGATGCTGCTCACGGTGGGGCTGCTCATTGCGGCATCCTTCCTGCCGGAGCCTGCAGCCGGGCCGCTGCACACGGTGTACGAGCTGCGCAGCGGTCTTGTGTGCATGGGGCTGTGCCTGTTTGGCGTGGCGCGCGCCTGCCTGCGGGCAGGGTCGGCAAAGCCACTGGCGCATGTGTTGGGCGAGCTGGACTGCGATACCCTGCTGCTGTTGTTTGGCTTGTTCATCGTGATCGCGGGCATCCACGCGGCGGGTGTTATCGACGCAGCAGCCCGGCTGTTCCATGCCGTGGCAGGGGAAAACCCCTTCCGGCTGTTCACCCTGCTGGTGGTGGTGTCGGTGGTGCTTTCGGCCTTCATCGATAACATCCCTTACGTGGCCGCCATGCTGCCGGTGGTGCAGAGCATCGCCGCCCTGATGGACGATGGCGTGGGCGTGGAACCCTATGTGTTTTACTTCGGCCTGCTCACCGGTGCAACGTTGGGCGGCAACCTGACCCCCATCGGTGCTTCGGCCAATATCGCGGCCATTGGCATTCTGCGCAAAAACGGCGAGACCGTCACCACCCGCGACTTCCTGCGCATCGGCGTGCCCTTTACGCTGGCCGCCGTGCTGGCAGGCTATGCGTACCTGTGGCTGGTGTGGGGCAGAGTCTGATCTGCTGGCCTCCGGAACGGCTGCCTGCTGAAGAAAAAAACAAAGAAACTCCGACCCTCTGCACCGCCGGAAAATCGGCCTGCAGAGGGCTTTTTTCGCGAAAGTATGACGTTTTGTAGTGAGGAAAAAGTTTTTTTGAAAAAATGCTTGACAATTCTGCCATATCTGGTATAATAACTATCGTTCCGAGCGACACAGCTCGCAAACAAAACAGAATATGCGGATATGGCGGAATTGGCAGACGCGTTAGATTCAGGTTCTAATCGGGGCAACTCGGTGGAGGTTCAAGTCCTCTTATCCGCACCAAACCATGAAAATCCGAACCTTTTCTCGATAGGAGAAGGGTTCGGATTTTTTGTATTCTTCGGAAAAGAGAACAATGGCTCTTCCCTGACGGCTGTGTGTCCGAAACCTTATCAGAAAAAAGACCGTGTCACAAAGGTCACAACTGTAAAGGTGCCGTAAGGCAGAAAGGACACAAACATGAAGTACGATGAAAGAGCCTGCAAGTTCAACATGGATACCGGCTGCGTGGAACTACTGCTCCGGGATGGGAGAATGATCTCCATTGACTGTACCGGGGTCGAGGATGCGTTGGATGTGACCATGGCGCAGAGGTCAGAACTGGATTATCTTATCTACAATGACCCGCTTGGCTATGCCGATTTGATTCTGAACGGAGACCCGGAGAAATATTTGAGGAATGTAGCTGAAAGCCATGGATTAGAGGATTGATCGTTTAGAGATTAACTCGATATAAGGAACAAGCCCACAGGTCTGCCGTATTTTTATGCGGTCTATCCTGTGGGCTTGTTTGTTATTATCGACTCATGATTGAATTTGAAATTTCAAGCACGACCGTATCATGTTTATAGGTGGTAACAACCATCGGCAGGCCTCCAGCCTTCAAAACTTATGCAGACGTTTGATTTTCGTATCGTTTAAGCCAGAGGAAAAAGCCTATATTGAGCAGAATGCCCACTACGGTGGAGGTGGGTGCGGACAGACCGATCATAGTCAGGCTGGCATTAGGCTGGATGCTCATAATATATGCCATGGGAAGGCGCACCAGCAAAGTCTGCACCAGCCCCTGTACCATGACCCAGAGCGTTTTGTCGTTACCGTTGAAGTAACCCACCATGCTGAACAGGATGGCGGTGGCGATGGTCTCGGGCGCAAAGCCCTTGAGGTAGGCGTAGCCGTTGGCAATGACAGAGGCATCTGCCGTAAAAAGGCTGGAGAGAACGTCACCCTTGCACCACACCAATGCAAATACGACGCAGCCGAACACCAGACCGATGCCAATGCCGGTGAACATGGACTGCTCGGCGCGTTTTTTGTTGCCGGCACCCACGTTCTGCGACACAAAGGACGCCATGGACTGCATCAGAGAACTGGGGATCAGCATGGCAAAATTAACGATCTTGCACGCCACACCGTAGCCGGAAGATGCCTCCAGCCCCAACCGGTTGACGAAGGCCCAGAGCGCCAGAAAGGAAAGCTGGGTCAAAAACTCCTGCAAAGCCAGCGGCAGACCGATGCCCAGAAATTTTTTGCACTGGGGGTTCAGCTTGAAATCAGAGCGATGGATTTTGAAGGGCAGCTCCTTCTTCAGCAGCATTGCGATTGCACAGATTACGCTGACAGCTTGTGCTGCTACCGTAGCAATGGCGGCACCGGCAGCATCCAGATGAAAACCAGCCACCAGCACCAGATCGCCAATAATATTCACAATGCACGCCACCAGCACAAAGATCAGCGGAGAGCGGCTGTCGCCCAGACCGCGGAAAAGAGCCGAGAGCATATTATAGGCTACAATAAAGAAGATGCCGCTGCCGCAAATGCGCACATAGCTGGCGGTCAGGTCTAGGGCTTCGGCAGGAGCCTGCATCAGACTGGCAATAAACCGTGCAAAAAACACCAGCACCACGAACAGTGCAGCTGCCAGAAGGGTGAACACAATAGCTGCCCCGCCAATGACTTGCCCGATGTACTGCGGTCGTTTTTCGCCCAGATAGCGGGCAATGAGCACTGTGACGCCCATGGCAAGCTGGGTGACAACAAAGGTGACGAGATTGAGTACCTGGCTACCAGTAGAAACCGCAGACAAGCCTGAAGTGGAGCCAAAGCGCCCCACTACCAGAAGGTCTACTGCGCCGTAAGCGGCCTGCAGCACCAGCGCACCCAGAATGGGCAGCATGAAAAAAGCGAGCTTTGGCAAAATGCGGCCTTGGGTAAAATCGGTCTTATCGTTTTTCAAGAGAATCTTTCCTTTCGCGCATAATAGCATAGAATTTTTCCAGCGTTTGGATGGTGCACGCTGCATCCTCCTCGGAAATGCTGTCCAGATACGGGAGCAGTTGCGAGAAGTAGTCCGTATTGTACTTCTGGGAAAGCGCTTGCCCGCTCTCGGTGAGAAACAGATAGGTCACGCGGCCATCTTCAGCGGATACCTGTTTTCTCAGATACCCTTTGTGCTCCATCTCTTTTACGGTACGGGTCACACCGGGGCGGGGCAGGTTCAGTGTATCGCTGAGATCAGAGATCTTCGGCTGGATGCCACGGGTCTGCAATTTCTGAATAACATCCAGACACTGGATATAAGAGGATGTCACACCCTCCGGCAGGGCAGGCAGCATCTCCCGTGCCCGCTTTGCCAGATAGCAGGCATCCAGCAGCTGCTTGATCAGTTCGATGGTCATAATGAAATTCCTCTCCAAACGATTATCGAAGGTAATTAACATTGATAATTATATAGAACTGCCCGGGAATGTCAAGTCTTTTTGAAAAATCGGAGATGTCGGCAGCTTTGAGGCATCTGCTTCCGGCATACCATTCTAGAGGGTGTTTGAGCGAATACAGTCTGAACCATGGATTAGAAGATTAAATACAAAACAAAAACAGGGTGCGTCCCTGAATAGGACGCACCCTGCCAGCGTAATTCACGATTTGATTCGTTGGCAACAACCGTGAATTGCATATCGCAATCAGGTCGTTGAGAATTGCTCTGCTTGTAAAACTTGCGATTAAAGCCACAGATAACAGCGATATGTACAACAGGGCGTTCCCCAGTGCTGGGTATCCGTAAAACAGTTTTCGAGAAATGACACGGCAACTGCCCTGTCAGGATTGGTTACGAGTACCAGGCTAGGCCGAGGAAGCATCAAGTCCCATGTCTGCACCGTCAAGGTGTTGGGTATGGGGCTTTTTGCATTTCAGGAATGTGTACGCCTTTGGCAAGGTGTAACACACTAGACTTTGTACCGAAGTCGTGTGCCAAGGGTGCTGCGCCCCTTAGAATCCCTGCTCACATCGCCTGTGGGCGATGTGGATTCGCCGCATAGAAAGCTCTCACAAAGGCTCACCCCGGCTGTTTGCGGCGAGGAAAAGGCACTTCTGCGGAAGTGTAATAACCCACTATGACGCTTTCAGCCCTGCGGTCTGCAAAGTGTAGTGGGCTCTCCGAGGGGGAACGGTGGTATGGGGTTCGTTTCGGGCGAATCGCTGCGTACGTGCGTACGGAAGGTTGGTACGCACGTACGCAGTAAAACGGTCAAATTCTCGTATATATGGGTGGTCATTTGACCACGAGTGTGGTATACTTCACTTGGAAAACCAATTAAGGTAGATATAATGCACAGGGATGTGCTTTATATAATAAAAGCAGGATAAAAACGCAACGCATTTCTTCCTGAGAGATGCTAGAGCTGGTAGGTAGCCCAGCCGTCTGCACCGCACGGTGTAGGTAAGTAACCTTCCCCTCCGGGTTGTCCATTCCTGTAAGGATTTATTTCAGGAGGGTTTCGTTATGGACATTGATTCTACAAAGCTGACTGTGTTTTTTGAGGCTCCATTCTGGATTGGAGTGTTTGAGCGTATTGAGAGAAGAAAGCTTTCAGTGTGTAAAGTCGTGTTTGGCGCAGAACCAAAGGACTATGAAGTCTGGGAGTATCTGCTCAAAAATTACAGTCGGCTGCGCTTCAGTCCATCTGTTGAGACAGTTGTAAAGAAAGAGTCTGTGAATCCAAAGCGATTGCAACGGCAAATCCGAAAGGAAACAGCTGCCACAGGAATCGGCACAAAATCACAGCAGGCGTTGCAAATGCAGCGAGAAGAAAACAAGCTGGTGCGAAAAGCACTTAGCCGTAAACAACGCGAAGCAGAAAAGCAGCGTCAATTTGAACTGAAACAGCAGAAGCGAAAGGAAAAGCATCGGGGCAGATAATGCCCCTTTGCTTTTATCTGGCAGGGTTTGGGGCAGGCACGCCCCAACAAGAAGCTGTCCCAAAGGGGCAGGAAATTTTCAAGAATTGAAAATTTGTGGCCACGGGACGATTCTTGCTCTCACGAAAACCCATACTTTTTGAAAAAACGCTTTTCGCAGCCAAAGGAGGATGCACCATGAAAAAAGAGATCGAAGCCTTTGTCAACGCAGCCAACGAGCAGGAGTTGGAAGCCGCATGGAATAACCTCTCGGCAGAGGAACAGCAGATTTTCGAGCAGCTCATGGAGGAAGACTCACCCGAAGATGCACTGGCATTTTTCGCCCAGCTGTATGACGATACCCCGAAGGAGCAGGCCAGCGAAACCGTGAGCATCTCCGAAAATGAAATCTATTTCAAGCGGCAGCCCTTGACCGAAGAGCAGAAGAAGCACGGCTCCTATGTAGATGAGAACGGCAACCTCCATGTCAAGAATCTGTCCGCTTTCTGGATTCCAGAACTGACCACCACGGAGAAAGTCGGTCACACCACCTACACCGTGACCGGCAGCTATGAGGGCAAGGAATCCTTTTTGAAGAAGCTGGAGCGCATTGTTGCCAAGAACGCCCAGCAAAAATTTGAAGATGAGGGTGCAGACGAATGACAACTGCGCCTAATTCTGCTATACTTGACCCGTTAACCAATCCTGTACTGACAGTTGCTCCACAGAGTAAGGAGGACACAACAATGTCTGGAGCAACGAATAAGATCACCGCACTTTACTGCCGACTGTCGCAAGAGGACGCACGGCTCGGCGAAAGCCTGTCCATTGAGAACCAGAAGGCTATCCTTCTGGAATACGCCAAAAAGAACCACTTCCCGAACCCAGTGTTCTTTGTGGATGATGGCTACTCCGGCACGAACTATGACCGCCCCGGCTTTCAGAGTATGCTGGTCGAGATCGAAGCAGGGCGTGTAGGAATCGTTATCACGAAAGACCTGTCCCGACTGGGGCGTAACTCTGCCTTGACGGGTCTGTACACAAACTTTACCTTTCCCCAGTATGGCGTTCGCTACATTGCCATTAACGACAATTACGACACCATTGACCCGAACAGCGTGAACAACGATTTTGCGGGTATTAAGAACTGGTTCAACGAGTTTTACGCCCGCGATACCAGCCGCAAGATTCGGGCTGTCCAGAAGGCCAAGGGAGAGCGTGGAGTGCCGCTGACGGTCAATGTTCCGTACGGCTATGTAAAAGACCCGGAAAACCCGAAGCATTGGCTTGTTGACCCGGAAGCGGCTGCGATTGTGAAGCGCATCTTCTCCATGTGCATGGAGGGACGTGGCCCGACCCAAATTGCAAACCAACTGTGGGTGGACAAAGTTCTGACTCCCACCGCCTACAAGCTGAGCCATGGCCGGAGTACAAACGCACCTGCCCCGGAAGACCCTTACCGCTGGGATAAAAGAGCAGTAAGTTTGATTCTGGAACGCCGGGAGTACACTGGCTGCACAGTCAACTTCAAGACCTATACTAACTCTATCTGGGATAAAAAGAGACATTTGAATCCTGTGGAAAATCAGGCTATCTTCCCGGATACACATGAGCGCATTATTGACGATGCTGTGTTTGAAAAGGTTCAGGAGATTCGCAACCAGCGTCACCGCATGACCCGGACAGGCAAGAGCAGCATTTTCTCCGGTATGGTCTACTGCGCTGACTGCGGTTCCAAGATGCAATATGGTTCGTCCAACAACAGGGACTTCAGTCAAGACTTCTTTGATTGCTCTCTGCACAAGAAGAACGGGAGCAAGTGCAAGGGACACTTCATCCGAGTAAAGGTTCTGGAAGGACGTGTACTGAGTCATGTTCAGCGGGTGACGGACTACATTCTCCGTCATGAAGACTACTTCCGCAAGGTCATGGAGGAGCAGCTTCGGGTGGAAAGCACCGAAAAGCTGACCGTCCTGAAGAAGCAGCTTGCCCGGAATGAGAAGCGGATTGCAGACCTCAAACGGCTGTTCGTGAAAATCTACGAGGATAACGCCAGCGGAAAGCTGAGCGATGAACGCTTTGACATGATGAGCCAGAGCTACGATGCCGAACAGAAGCATCTGGAAGAGGAAGCACGCTCTATCCAGCAGGAAATCGAAGTACAGGAACAGCAGATCGAGAATATTGAGAAGTTCGTCCAGAAAGCGCACAAGTACGTTCATATTGAAGAACTCACCCCTTATGCTCTCCGTGAACTGGTGTCGGCCATCTATGTGGATGCCCCGGATAAGTCCAGCGGAAAGCGGGTGCAGCACATCCATATTAAGTATGATGGGCTGGGGTATATCCCTCTGGATGAACTGGAAGCAAAAGAAAAGGCGTGACCGGAGTCACGCCAAATCTTCCCCATTTAGGGAACTTTTGCAAATACTGTTTTATGGGAACTCTGCTAGTGGGAACTTCCTGTTTTTCGTTGTTTGCATGATGAGCTTGTTCCGCCTGCCACGCGGCAAACTCCCGCTGCCCTTCCTCGCTGTTCCAGCAGGCAAGGATGGCTGGGTAGAATGCCCGTGCCAGACGGTCGATGACTTCATCGGGATAAGGGGAAGTATTTGTGGACTTTTTCTTTTTGTTCAAACGCACGCTCCTTTGATCGTCCCACCGTGGCAAAGTCGGGCGAGAAAATCAAAGTTCCAATTTTTATCAGGCGCAAGGGCGCGGATGCTTTCCGCCCTGTACTTGCGGCTGGTGGCTCGTTGATGGCTTACAGGTGTCTGCTGTTATGCGGTCTTTTCTTCTTCAAGGGCTTCTGCAAGAGCCTTTTCCAGATAGGTTTCGATTTCAGTCAGGTAGTTAGCAGGTCGCTGCATTGCGAAGCGGAGAACCTTCTGCTTTTCCGGGTCAGTGAAATAGCTGGGATTGTTTTTGAGCGTTTTCTTCCATGAGTTTTTCATCATTTCGGTCGCACGGCTCAAGGATTTGTAAACCTTCATAAACTCGTCCGGTACATGATAGCACCGGAATTCTTCTGTTTGTGGTGTGGGCATGGGAACGGGTTCTGCTTTTTCAGGTTCAAATTCTGCACTGGCAGATTCCAACACTTCCAATGCCTCTGGATGCAGGATTTGAGCAAGGACATCTGAACGATGCTCGGCACTTACCTGCACGAGTTTGGACATTTCTTCGTTGGTAAACTTCACTTCGCCGGAAAAGACTTTCTGCTTGATGCCGGGAGAGAGGTTGTCTGCGATGTCGATGCCTCGTGTATAGTGGCTGGCGCGGAGAACGGAGGCGCGGCTGACACCGTTTTCCTCTGCGATCCGGTCACAGGTTTTCTTTCCAGAGTGGTGGTTATCACCGTGATCACCACCACTTTTCTTTGCTAAAGTGTACTGATTACCCCGAAAGATTTTTGCAGCTTTCTTTTCAGCTTCATACTGTTTCCCAAGCAGATAGCGTTTCTGTTCGGGGCTCAGGTTTCGCCGTCCCAGCTGATTCTTGCAGATCCAAGCGAGGGCTTCCTCACGGTTCGCAAAGCGGAGCGGCATGGTAGAAAAGCAGATTTCGGGGTGCTTCTGAAGAATCGCATAGCGATTGTGACCATCAACAAGGGTGTTACCCCAAACGATCAAAGGAGAAAGCAGCTTGCCCTCTTTCAGGATATTTTCTTCAAGCTGCTTAAATTCATCATCGGTCAGAGGGGGAATCTGGGACTGAAACTCCGGGTCGATTTTCAGATTGATCATACGCACACTCCTTTATCTCTCCTGCTGCGCCGGTTCTTCCTCCCGGAAAAAGGACGCAACATTCTGCTTTGCGGTTTTCAGCTTGAGCAGCTCGTTCTTGGCTTCCTTGTACTGCTCGTAGAACTGTGCCTTTTCGGATGCCAGCTGCGCATACTCGGCTTCCAGTTTCTTCGGGCTGGGCAGCTTGGTGATATCATTTGCCTTGAAATAGGCTGCTGCCGCCCGGTGCGCTGTCAGCTCTGCACGGTGCTGTTCTTCAAAGGCTGCGGGTCGTTTTGCAGCTTTTAACTGCTGTGCGACGCTCTTGGTGCTGGCGTAGGCTGCGACATGATAGCGCAGCTCTTTGTTGGCTTTCATGCGACCTTCGAGATCTTTCACCACTGCCAGCGAATCGTGGAACTTGGTATCAAGCTCTGTAATTCTCTGGTCGAGTGCGTCCTCGTTGAGCAGACCATTTTCCTGCAAGAGGATCAAGGTCTGTGCCATAGCTTTGAGGTTGTGTTTTTTCGCCCAACGCTCGTAGCCGATGCCCTTACCCTGCTTCAGCTTCGCCTGAATATCGATCAGTTTCCCGATGCGGTCAGACTTGGACTGGATAGTGCGCTTGCGTTCGGTATTGGCTTTCAGAGCGGCAAGCACAAGTTCTTTCTCGAACTTGTCACCGATGCTGCGCGCCCGGATGAACTTTGTCCTTCCAGCAGGCAGATAGCTGAGCCGTCCACGGCTT